>OBXA01000375.1_pt1 | contig 36612 bp, 27 predicted proteins | sample 1538121 | NCBI WGS metagenome assembly OBXA01 (sample SAMEA2580133, study PRJEB22360) | human gut metagenome | biome: human gut; feature: human-associated habitat; material: faeces | place: Denmark | collected 2008/2010 | reverse complement strand
CGTCGGCCCCATCTAAACATCGGCGGAAGAGGCCTGAGAAGCCATGCCGAAAGTGAGGGCGGCAACCGCAGCAGCGAGAGCGATGTTGAGTTGTTTCATAGTTATATTTCCTGATTTAAGGAAGGGGTCCAGCCTCAAAGAGATGGACCCATGGGGAAAAGCGACCAGTCTTTCCGGCTGGTTATCGGAAGACCGATCCCTTTGGTGGGGTTTAAGAAGAAACGACTACATGAGGAAATAGAGAACGCCGATCGTGAGAATCATCACAATGGACGAGCGCTTGATGACATCGAGCGGTTCGGCGCCTGCCAGACCTGCAATCAGAATGACGCCGGCAGCAAGCGGCGATGAAACGCGGCCGAGCGTGGCTGAAATGCAGGCGAGGAAGCCAAGGTCCTTGATTTCCATTCCGAATTCAGCTGCATGTGGGGTTACAGCCTCATTGAAGGCAAAAGCTGCCGCATTGCCGGAACCCGTAATGACGCCCAGGAGATAGGGACCGAAGGAAGCACCAAGCTTCGCAATTTCACTCGAATTTTTAAGGTATTCGATAAACGCGGAAACAACGCCGCAGGACTGAAGGCCCGCCGCGAAGACGCCCGCGGCAATAATGAGGCCCAGCGTGCTGCCATAGCCGTGCCCCATGCCGTCAAAGAACTTGCGGCACATGGCAGCCGGGCTTTCACGAGTAACAATGATCGTGAAGATGAACCCCAGAAGCATCGCCGTTGCAACGCTCATCTTCACTTCAGGGAAGCAAAGAGAAACGACAAAGAGAAGCACGACGGGAAGAAGCGGCGCAAAAGCCTTCAGAAGATTGGGGTGTTCGGGAAGATCCGGAAGCTTCTGCTGGATATCAGCGCCTGGCGCTGCCTGAACGTTGAAGCCGCCCTTTTTGAAGTCGCCGAAGAGAATGCAGACGAGAAGAAGAAAGACGATGGAGAGCCCCGAAAGAAGGAGGATCTTCGGAGCAACGTAATTCACCATGTCCATCACGGGAATGTCGGCGATCTTCGCAACGAGAATGTTGTCGGTCGAACCCGGGCTCCAGTAGTTGGGCAGGGTTGAGGAAATCACTGCCGCGGCGGCGATGGCAGGACGGAAGCCCGCACGAATCATGAGACCCACGATGGTCGGGCCGATGGCGGCGCAGAGTCCGGCGAGCGAACCGATGGCAAGCGACGCAATGCCCGTAACGATCATGCAGCAGGGCAGCAGCATGATGCCGAGCTTCTTCAGCGGCTTCGTGAGCAGCGAAACGAGGTGCAGATCGCACTTCGTCATCGTGATGCAGGCGGCAAAACCCATGGACGAGCAGATCGAGATGATGAGGGACGACGTCGTCATCGATTTGTCGAACTGCTTGAAGGCCGCCATCGGGTCAAGCGAAATGCAGCACATGGCAAGACCTGCCACGAGCAGAACAAGACGCGTTTCGATGCGCTTCACAAGTGCATAAAGTGCTGCAACCACAATGACGCAAGCGGCCAGAATGGAGAAAGACATTTTGAAGGTTGCTCCGAGAGGATTGGTCCTGAAAGAGATGCGCCTGAAGTTCTTTGAGGGGGTGACGTCACGGAGAAAAGGGAAACCCAAAAAGCACTGAAACGGTGCATCAAGCACCGAATGTATGCCTGCATCTAGGCACTTTGCTATACGTGAAAACCTGACGGCTTTGGGCACGAAATGCTGAATTCCACCACTCGCAAGAAAAGAATATTGATAATTCTAAAAAAATAAAATTTATATGTACGTAATTACACTTACTATCATTCAAACATCATGTCTGTGACATCTAATGTGCATATCGCTCACAATCAAAAAAGGACGCCTTGCGGCGTCCTTCTTTGAGTGTCTGAGGCTGAAAGAAGAATTACTTCATCGCGCCCGGCAGAAGCAGCGCACGAACATCAACCTTCTTTTCCATCATGCCGTTTTCAAGCAGGAAGGCCTGATCGGCTTCAAGGCTCTTCACATCGGCTTCGGTGAGCACGTCGTAGAACCCCGACCAGTCGTAGAGCTTCTCGGCATCGGCCATGCTTATCCCCTGCTCCTTCGCGCCCATGGCAAGCGCCTCAGACTTATTGGCCTTGATCCAGGCGAGCGCGGCGCGGTTCGTGGCCACAACCTTTTCATAAGCTTCCGGATACTTCTCGGCGAAATCGCGGCGAACCGTCATGACGAGATTGGGGGATACATAGCCTTCGCACGTGGCAATCGTCTTCGCGCCCGCGGCATTGGCCTTGATGATGAGGCCGGCAGCGACGAGACCTGCATCAACCTGCCCCGAGACCACAGCAGTCATTGCCTTGCCCGGATCCATGTTGACGAAGTCGACATCCGTGATCTTCATGCCTTCCTTAACCAGCGCGGCAACGAGAAGCTGATGAAGGACCGTGCCCTTGGGGCCGGCGACCTTCTTTCCCTTCAGGTCTTTCACGGAATAGTTTGTGCCGGGCTTGCCGATGAGCGCAAAGATCTTCTGCGGATGAGCAACGCCCGAGGCAATCGCAATGGGGTTGCCCGCGCCAGCGGCCATCAGAACGCTTGCCGTATTCATCACGGCGGAGAAGTCGAGGTCGCCCGAAGCCATTGCCTGCCCCTGGACGGCGCCCGAATTGATGACGCGCCACTTGATCGAGACGCCATCGGCCTTGAAGGCATCCTCGAGCATGCCGCGCTCCTTCATGACGATGTTCTGAAGATTGAAGGGCGACTTCACATAGGTAATGGAGATGCTCTCGGGCATCGTCGCAGCGGAAAGCGCCGTGCTGAGCGTAATGGCGAGCGCGGCGATAAAGGACTTGAATTTCATGTTCGCGTTAAGTCAATAAGAATTTCTGAAGAGCGCACGAAAAAGCGGCGCCAATAGAGAACTGGAGCCGCCTTTCGTGCTGCCGCTTCTCAATGAGAATTGATCCCAATTCTAGATTCCTCACGCGCTACCGGCGCATCAGGATCGAGAGGATTTCCTCTTCAAGCCTCGCAACGCCCGGAGAGGAGAGCCGTCTCGGCCGCGGGAGATCAATCGCGAAAATTTCCGGCGCCCGGTCGGATTCAAGAATCACCGCAGAGTCGGCCATCCGGACGGCTTCTCTCACATCATGCGTGATCATGAGAACCGTCATGCGGCGGCGGGAAAAAACTTCGATGGATTCATCCTGAAGCTCCTCCCGGGTCAGCGCATCCAGCGCCCCGAAGGGTTCATCCATCAGGAGCACTTCCGGATCCGAAGCCAGGGCGCGTGCGAACCCGACGCGCTGCTGCTGGCCGCCCGAGAGTTCTCCGGGAAAGCTTTCCGCCCGATTGGAGAGGCCAACGAGCGAAAGCGCTTCAGAGACCCTGGGGTCATTGAGTGCCCGCTCCCCGCATTCCGGAAGGAGCGAGAGCGCGACATTTTCCCGGACCGTCTTCCAGGGGAGAAGGAGCGGCTCCTGGAAAACCATCGAGAGCCTCGGAGTGCTCTTCCCGCCCGTAAAGCGTATGTCTCCCTTCTCTTTTTCGATGAGCCTGGAGATCGCCCTGATGAGCGTTGTTTTCCCGCAGCCCGAACGCCCGAGAACGGCCGTGACTTTTCCTCCCGGAATGGAAACCGTAAGGTTCGAAACGGGAGGCTTCGCGAGTCCCGGGTAGCCGACGGTAAGGTTCCTGATTTCAATTCCGGGCAGCGCTGCAGAAGGCTCTCTAGCGGCATCAACCGTCCGGACGCCCTTCGGCGCTTCGGGCGGCAACGCTTCCAAAGACGTCGTCCCCTTGCGCGAGGCCGTCCAGGGTGCCGCCTGCTCTGCCGCAATCCGGAAAAGCTTGTCGCAGATAATGCCGAGAACGGCAATGGTCAGAATGCCCACCATCACGACGTCGGTGCGCGCGAGCGCCGAGGCATCTTCGATCAGATAGCCGAGGCCTGAAGCGGCGGCAATGAGCTCCGACCCGACGAGTGCTCTCCAGGCATAGCCGAAGCCGAGCCTCAGACCGGTGATGATCCCGGGAGAGGCGCCCGGAATCAGAATATGGCGCGCGGCATCCTTTTCCGAGAGCCCGAAGATCCGGGCGAGATCACGGTAGTCATTGCGGGCTTTGGAGAGCGCCGTAAGCGCCGAAAGATAGATGGGGAAAAAGCTCGCGAGGACGACGATGGCAAGCTTCGGGGCCTCATCAATCCCGAGCCAGAGAATCAGCAGCGGGACGAGGGAAAGGGGCGGAACGACCCTCAGCGCCTCGAGCGTGAGTGAAAGGAAATCAAAAAGGCGTTCGGATCTCGAAACAAGAAGTGCGAGCGCGAGGGCCATCGAAGCCGAAATCAGAAAGCCCGAAAAGACCCGCAGCATGGAGGTTGCCGCGTGATGGAAAAGCTCTCCTGAAGCCAGAAGCGAAACGAAGCGCTCTGCCACGGCGCCCGGCCCGGGAAGGAGCAGCGCCGGAACGCTCCCGGTTTCGGTAATCCCCCACCAGAAGAGAAGAAGCAGGACGGGAAGCGCAAAAGGAAGAAGCTTCTTGGTCATCAGCAAAGGAGGAAAAAACAACCGGGAGAAAATGCATGAACGGGCGCCGGCAGCTGACTTCCGGCGCCCGTTCACTATTCTGGGCTCAAATTTTCCTCAGCTCCAGTCATTAAGCGAGGAAGATCATGTCCATGATGAAGAAGGTGGGGAAAAGAATCAGCACCGACCAGGCCATGTAGCCGAAGAAGGACGGCATCTTGATGCCGCGTTCGTTGCAGATCGCCACCGTCATGAAGTTGGGCGCATTGCCGATGTAGGTGACCGCACCCATGAAGACCGAACCCATGGAAATGGCCATCAGCGTATGCGCATCCTCCGTCATGAGCACCGTCGGATCGCCGCCTGCCAAGTTGAAGAAGGCGAGGTACGTGGGAGCGTTGTCGAGGAACGCGGAGAGCATGCCCGTAAGCCAGAAGAAGACCGTGTTGTTGAAGGTCCCGTCGGCGTTCGTAACGAGCGCAACGAGGGACGCAAATGCGCCTTCATGGCCCGCGCGGAGCATCTCAAGCACCGGCACGATGCAGCAGAAGATGCCGAAGAAGAGCTTGCCGACTTCAAGAATCGGATCCCACGAGAAGTGGTTCGCCTCACGCGTTGCCTTCGAGGTGAGAAGGAGCGAAAGCGCGGCAATCACGATGAAGAGCCCGTCGCGGCAGAGGGATTCGAGCGCAAAGTGCACGCCCAGAATCGTGATCTCGACGCCCGACTTCCAGAAGCCCGACATCAGGACCGCACCGATGATGCAGGCGAGAAGCGGAATATTGACGAGGCCTTCGAGCGCAAACTTCGTCGTCGGGTCCTTCGGCTTGAAGCCGTCGGCGACATCCTTCCTGTACATGATCGTGTCGATCACGTGATGGATGGCGAGAAGAATCACGCAGCAGAGGAGCCAGGGAACGATGACGTGCTCAGTCGTCCAGAAGAAGGAAACGCCCTTCAGGAAGCCGAGGAAGAGCGGGGGATCCCCCAGCGGCGTGAGCGCCCCGCCCACATTGGCGACGAGGAAGATGAAGAAGATGAAGGTGCTGATCGAGCGCTTTCTTCCTTCATTGGCATGAATAAGCGGGCGGATAAGAAGCATAGCGGCGCCCGTCGTGCCCATGAAGTTCGCAAGCACGGCGCCGAGCGCAAGGAAGCACGTATTGACGATCGGGCGGCCGACGAAGGACCCCTTCACGTGAATGCCGCCCGCCACAATGAAGAGCGACCCCACAAAGATGATGAAGGGCACGTAGTCCGCGAGCAGCACATGGATGATGGAATTGATGCCCGTTGAAAAATCGATCAGAAGACAGAGCGGGACCGCGCAGCAAAGCGCCCAGAAGACGGCGACCTTGCCGAAATTCTGGTGCCAGAAATGCGGCAGAAAAAGCGGCATGAGCGCAATCGAAAGCAGAATGCCTGCAAACGGGATGGCCCAGCTGAGGCCTAAAGCGCTGCCGTCAAGGGATGCGGCACTCGCCGGCAGGGCGGCGGAAAGGAAAGCGAGCGCAGAAAGCGCACGGGCAGGGAAGAGAGATGTCACGAGGAACTCCCGGCTTTATGTTTTGTTTTTTGTGGCCGGCCTCCGGGAAAAACACCGTCATGAAAAGGCGTAAGGAAAGTGAAGGCCAGTCGAAGGGCATTGCCGCAATATGTAAAGCGCCTGAGCGTCCTCCCGACTGCAGCATATCCCGCGCCTAACCTTACACCGAAAACCGGGCGAAAGGCTTCCCTTTGCCCGGTTTATATGGTTGAAAGCCATCCGTCTAATGCTTTGGGACTATCTCTTTTGTTGGGGTTCGTCGAGCCTGAAAACCTGCCGGAGATATTTGAGATAGCTTTCGTCCTCGCACATGCCTTTTTCGGGCGAATCGGAAATCTTGGCGACGGGCTGCCCGTTGCACTCGATCATCTTGATGACGACGTTGAGCGCCTGCGGACCGCGGTCGTTCATGAGATTGGTGCCGATGCCGAAGCCTAAGCCCACGCGGCCGTTGAAGCGCCGCCAGAGCTCGAGAATGCGCGGCACCGTGAGGCCGTCGGAAAAGATGAGGCACTTGGTTCTCGGATCGCACTTGTTGGCCGCCCAGTGCTCGATCATGCGTTCGCCCCAGACGAAGGGATCGCCCGAATCGTGGCGGGCGCCGTCAAAGAGCTTGCAGAAATACATGTCGAAGTCTTCAAGGAACGGCTTCATGCCGTAAACATCTGAAAGCGCAATGCCGAGGTCGCCGCGGTACTCCTTCGCCCACTGCTCGAACCCGAACACCTGACTGTCGCGGAGCCGCGGCCCCAGCGCCTGACAGGCCTGAAGATATTCGTGCGCCATGGTGCCAAGGGGAGTCAGACCAAGCTCCTTGGCGAAAAGCACGTTCGACGTGCCCGAGAGTCTGCTCCCGAGACGGTCCTTGAGCGCCTCGACCACCTTCCGCTGCCAGGCGCGCGAGAAGCGCCGGCGCGTGCCGTAGTCTGAAATGCGAAGCCCCTCGGCATCGGGCTCATTGAGAAGAAGATGGATCTTCTCATTGAGCCGCCTCCAGCCTTCTGCTTCAGGAAGCCCGGGGAAGGTTCTGCGGAAGTAGACCTCATTCACGATGGCGAGCACCGGGATCTCAAAGAGAATGGTATGAAGCCACGGTCCCCGGACATGAATGTCGATTCCGCCGGGACGCGCGGGATCCGCCTTCACTTCAATGTATTTTCTCTTCAGGTGAAAGAGACTCAGAAATTCAATGAAGTCGGGCTTCATGAATCTGAGGCCGCCCAGATAGGCGAGCTCATCTTCGGTGAAGTAAAGGCCGCAGAGATAGTCGATCTCCGCATTGATTTCTTCCACAAAAGGCGCAAGGTCAATCCCCGGCGTTCGGCACTTGAATCTGTACTGCACTTCTGCAGACGGAAACTGGTGCAGTACGCACTGCTGCATCGTGAACTTGTAGAGATCCGTGTCGAGGAGCGACTCGATAATCATTGAGTAGCCTCCGTGGGCTTTCGTTGTCTGATCCTGACAGTTTAGCCTCTGCCTGCCGGCATACAGAAAAACCCAAATTTTTTTCGAAAGAAATAGAGGCCTCGGCGGCGACTTATCGGCCGCGCATCAAGCGCTTCAGAGGACGGCGACCGGAATCAGGACGACGTCGGGGGAGCGCATCCCGATCGGCTCCGGGAAAGGAAGGAGCGTTGAAAGGGACTTGCCTTCCTTCATCCTCGTCTCGAGCACCGCTTTGATGCCTTCACTCATGGCGCGCTTCACGTCCTCAAGGCTTTCGCCCATGAAGGAAAGCGACGGCGTATTGCAGGTGAGAATGAGCGCGTCGCTTCCCATGACGCGCAGCAGGTCGCAGGGATAAATGATTTCTGCGCCGCCCCTGGGTTCCACGAGCGCAAGACGCCAGTCATGGAAGCTCTCCGGCATCGGCACGCATTCGAGCGGCATCGGCTCGGGCTCCGTCTCTCCCGCTTCATGGAGGAGCTCGAGCCTTCTCGCCAGTACTTCTCCAAGTTCCGTGAGAAGCAATTCCGGCGTGCCGGCCTCGGCCTCCAGTTTTTCAAAATCAGGCGCAAACCCGCGCCAGAGACCATTTTCCGACGCCATTTCAATGAGGACGGGATACTTCATTTTTTTTGCTCTTCTTGTTCAATGACCGAAAAGCACGCTTTCCCCTTGAAGCGTGCCCGTTGAATACGTGGAAATTCTGAAGATCCCTGCGTCAGAAAACGGCTCAGGAAAAAAGATTCGGACCCGGTCCTTCCTCCGGGTCCGCATTTCTAATGCATCGTCAGAGAAGATCAACCGCCCTCAGCGCTCTGACGGCTTCCTTCCAGCGCTCCGTGCTTCTCAGAGCCTCAAGCCCGAGAGGCGTGCCTGAATCAGGCAATAGACCGGCAAGGCGTTCTGTGAATCGCTCGGGCCGCTCCCATTCAAGATCACGAAGGATCTCATCGGCTTCCTCAGGGTGATTGCAGTGAAGCACCATGTCGCATCCCGCCGAGAGCGCCCGTCGGGCCCGCGCCGCAACGGATTCAGAGCTTCCGGCTCCCTTCATGGAGAGATCGTCAGAAAAGACAAGTCCCGTGAATCCGATTGCATCGCGCAGAATCTCCTTGAGAAGCGTCTGCGAGAAGGTAGCTGTTTCGCCGTCGAACCCTTCATACGCGACATGCGCCGTCATGAGGGAAGTGAGTTCAGAAGCGAGCCCCCGATAAATATCGAGGTCCGCGAGCACCTTTTCGCGTTCGCGCTCGTCCGCAGGCAGCGCCACATGGCTGTCGGCTTCCGCCCAGCCGTGCCCCGGAAAGTGCTTGCCGCAGGAACCCATGCCGCCCTCGCGAAGGCCCGAAATGAGGCCGCGCGCGTTGCGCTCCACCTCTTCGGGCGTCTTGCCGAGCGACCGGTTCCCGATCACTTTCGAGCGCCCGTAATCAATATCCAGCACGGGCGTGAAGCTGAAGTCGACGCCGACGGCTCTGAGTTCCGACGCCAGAATAAAGCCCGCCTGCGCAAGAAGACCCGGCGCCCGGGAGCCGAATCGGATGAAGTCCCCCATGGGAGGAATCTCGGTAAAGCCCTCGCGAAAGCGCTGCACGCGCCCGCCCTCATGGTCAACCGTAATCAGAATGCCGGGACGAACCGCGTGAATCGCGCCCGTAAGCGCAAGAAGCTCCTCAGGCGTGGAATAGTTCCGCGTGAAGAGAATGACGGCACCCGTATGCGGATGCCTGAGGCGCTCAATCTCATGACGCGCGAGCGTCGTGCCCTCGATATCAACAACGACGGGCCCGAGCGAGCGCGCGCGTTCAAGCTTTTCAAGCGTGAGCATTCATTTACTCCGCGGCGATCTTGTCGAGGAGTTCGTTGTAGCGGCGCACGGTTTCGGCAAAGCCGAACTGAAGCGCCTCCGCCGTAAAGGCATGACCGATCGAGACTTCGAGCACATTGCCGCAGGCCTTGAGAAGCGGCTCAAGGTTCTCGAGCGACAAGTCATGACCGGCATTGACGCCGAGCCCCAGTTCATCGGCAAGCTTCGCGCAGTCGGCATAGGGCGTGACGATCGCGTCCGCAATCAGCGTATTCCAGGCATCCGCGTAAGCTTCGGTATAGAGCTCAATGCGGTCGGCGCCGACTTCCTTCGCCCAGCGCGTGTACTCCGGTTCCGGATCCATGAAGAGGCTCACGCGGCAGCCGTAGGATTTGGCTTCCTCGATAACGGGCACAAGCTTTGCACGCACATCAGGATCAGAAAAATCAAAGCCGTGATCCGACGTTTTCTGCCCCACGGCATCCGGCACGAACGTTGCCTGATGCGGACGGATTTCGCGAAGCAGCGGCATCAGATTTTCGAAAGGATTCCCTTCAATATTGAATTCCCGCCCCGGGTATTCCTTCACGAGATCGCTCAAGGGCTTCAGGTCGCTTACGCGGATATGGCGTTCATCAGGACGCGGATGGACGGTAAGTCCCGCTGCGCCTGCTTCGAGCGCAATGCGGCCGAAAAAGACCGGATCGGGCCAGTTGCCTTCACGGGAATTGCGGATAAGCGCGACCTTGTTCAGATTGACGGAAAGCTGAGTGCGGACCATAAGCGCGGAACTCCAGAGCAAATTAAAGCCGAATGGCCTCCCTCAGAAGCTTTTCGGCAGAGATAGTGCGTTCGAGCATAACACGCGCATTGATGCCGGGAAGTATCCGTCTGTTTCCCGGGGAAGCATGGGAGCCAGAGACGACGCCTTAAAGGCGCTTTAGTTCAGCGAGCACGCGCCGCGTCTTCAGGGGGCGGCCATCCAGTCTCAGTTCGATCGCCTCACGGTAAATTTCCCGGGCGGCGCGAAGCGCCTCAGGACGCTCGAGACGCCCTTCGAGCACATCGAGAACATCTCTTCTCTCCCATGTGCGAATCTCGTTTCCGAAGGAACCGGAAACGCCGGCGAGATCTCCCGTCGAGCGAAGCGTGAATCTTGGAGCATCCCCGCCCTCGGAAATCAGCACCTGCCAGCCGCAGATGCGAAGCAGATCCGCCTCGAAGCGCCTCAGCCCCCGCTGCTGAGCGGCAGGGTCGGAGTGCGTCAGCGCTTCAATCACGCGCACATAGGCCGGAAAAAGGCCGGGATGGATGTCCTCGCGTTCGGTGAGCCGCATGAGGAGTTCGTTCACGTAAAAGCCTGAAAGAAGCGCTTCGCCTCTGAGGGGCGGAAGAATGCCGAGCCACTCCGCCCGCGTGAGAACCTTGGCTTCCTTGCGTCCCGTCCAGGAAAGCTTCAGCGGAACAAAGGGCATCAGCATTCCCCTCAGCGTGGATCCCGGGCGCTTCGCTCCCCTTGCAATGAGAAGGAGCCGCCCGAAGCGGGCCGTAAAAACGTCGAGCACAAGGCTCGATTCGCTCCAGGGATAAGTGTGAAGAATGAATGAGGGCTGCGAGGCGGGACGCCCCTGTTTTTTGGCCGGCAGACGGTCGCTTTCGGCTTCAATTTCCGAGAGGATTTCGAGCGCGGCTCGCTCGTTGCCGATGATGCGCGCGATGCTTCCCTCATCGTCGCGGCTCTTTTCCCGAAGCTTAAGCGCAGACGCCGGAGAGGAAGCTCCTCCGGGAAGCTTCATTTCCGGCGTCGGATTTTCTGCTGCTAAACGTTCCGTCACAAGAGATCCGGGAGGATGAAGAGAGATCAGTCGTAGCCGAGCGTCTTCAGAGCCTTGACGTCGTCGGACCAGCCGCGGCGCACGCGCACCCAGACTTCAAGGTGCACGGGGCAGCCGAGCTGTTCAGCAATGTCCGCGCGTGCAAGACGCGAAATTTCACGGAGCTTCGCTCCCTTTTCGCCGATCACGATCGGCTTGTGGCTCTCGCGATCCACAATGAGCGTAGCGACGATGTCCGCATGACGTTCGCCATTTTCCTCCGTTTCCTTCCAGCGGTCGATCGTGACCGCCGTGCCGTAGGGAAGCTCGTCGCCCAACAGCCTGAAAGCCTTCTCGCGAATCGTTTCGGCCGCAATGAAGCGCGGGGACTTGTCCGTATAGAGCTCGGGGTCAAAGTACGGAATGCTCTCCGGAAGAAGCTTCTCGATTTCCTTGAGAAGATCATCGAGCTGACGGTGCTTCTCTGCCGATACCGGCACGATGGAAGCGAAGGGGAAGCGCCGCATGGAATCTGCCATGAGCGGAAGCATCGCGTTTCTATCCTTCGCAAGATCCGTCTTGCTGATGGCGAGAATGACGTTCGAAGCGTCCTTCGGAATGAGCGAAAGCACCTCGAGGTCGGCAGGCCGCCAGCCGGAAGACTCAATCAGGAGCACGATCGCATCCACTTCGCCCAGCGTCGAGCGAACGGAGCGGTTCATGCGGCGCGTAAGCTGAGTCTTCACTTTCGTCTGGAAGCCCGGCGTATCAACGAAGATGAACTGCGCCATCTCGGTCGTCAGCACCCCGAGCACGCGATTGCGGGTGGTCTGCGGCTTCTTCGAGGTGATCGAAACCTTTTCGCCCACGAGCGCGTTGATCAGGGTCGACTTGCCCACATTCGGGCGCCCCACCACCGCCACATAGCCGCAGCGAAAGCCTTCGGGAACCTTCACGGAATTGAGCGCGCCCGCACGGGCAAGCATCGCTTCAAAGTCGTTCTCTGACGCCGGAGCGGGCTCCTGCGTTTCAGGAACTTCCTGCGGGTTCTTCATCTCTTTAGTCATTTCGAGCGCTCCTTCACGAGGGCTAGTGCCGTCTCGGCGGCTGCCTGCTCGGCAGCACGGCGGCTCGCTGCCTTTCCGGTTGTAACGATATTGAGGGAATGGATGCGGCACTCGCATTCGAACGAACGCTCATGGGCCGCGCCCGTCGTATTGACGATGGCATATTCAGGACGCGGAAGATGCTCGCCCTGCAGAAGTTCCTGCAGGCGCGTCTTCGGGTCCTTGCTCATCTTTTCCGGCGTGAGCGCCGTGAGAATCGGCTCGTAGAGATGGAGAATCACGCGCTGAGCAGTCTCAAAGCCTGCCTCGCGGAACACCGCGCCGAAAATCGCCTCCATGGCGTCGGCGAGAATGGACGGACGGTGAGCGCCGCCCGTCTTGATTTCGCCTTCTCCCATGAAGAGAAATGACGAAATATCAATGCGCGTGGCGATTTCAAAGAGCGTTCCCTCGCAGACGAGATTGGCGCGTACCCGCGAGAGCTCGCCCTCATTGAAATGCTTGTCGCGCAGAAAAAGCGCGTAGCCGATAACGCAGTTGAGAACCGAGTCGCCTAAGAATTCAAGGCGCTCGTTGTGCTCCTGCGCGAAGCTGCGGTGCGTTACCGCGCGCCGCAGAAGCTTTTTATCGGTGAATTCATACCCGATGCGCTCTTCGAGCTCTGTAAGCGGAAGCATGTTTTTTTAGTCTTTCTATTAATGCCTGGAGGTCTGATTCGTTGAGAGCAGTCAGCGGAAGCTGCCGATGCGGGTCATGTCGCCGAAATTAGCCCAGATGAACACAGCCCGGCCGACCAGGTTTTCGTCAGGCACGAAGCCCCAGTAGCGGCTGTCCTCGCTGTTGTCGCGGTTGTCGCCCATGACGAAGTATTTCCCGTCGGGAACCGTGCAGACGAAGCCGCGGTTGTTGTAGTCGCAAGTCTCTTCCTTTCTCATCACGGCATGCATGGGCACCCAGCTCGGACGACGGTGGTCGAGCGCCATGAGGTGCGAGACGCCCGAGAGATCCTCGTCGCGCTCGTCAAGCGTCACCATCGTTGATTCGTCCACGAAGTCGCGCGGATCGCTCTGCTTTTGCTCGACGCCGTTGATGTAGACGACCTTGTCGCGATATTCCACGCGGTCGCCCGGCACGCCCACGACGCGCTTGATGAAGTCGACGTTCTCGTCCATCGGATAGCGGAAGACGACGACATCGCCGCGCTGCGGCGAGCCGAGGTCGATCACCTTCAGGTTGGAAACCGGAAGACGAATGCCGTAGTCAAATTTATTGACGAGGATGAAGTCGCCGATGTGAAGCGTCGGGAGCATCGATCCCGAAGGAATGCGAAACGGCTCAAAGAGGAAGCTTCTCAAGAGGAAGACCACCAGAATCACCGGGAAAAGCCCGGCAGTGTATTCAAGCCACCAGGGCTGGCGAATCGCCCTCGCGCGAATCGCGCGGTATTCGTCGGCAACGGATGCCTCGCCTCGGCGCAGCGCCTCCCGGTTGGCCGCTTCAAACTCCTTCGCAAGCGCCTCAGCCTTCCTCACGCGCTCGGGATAAAACTTCACGCGTTCGAGAATCCAGAAGATTCCCGTGAAGATCGAGAGAAGAAATAGGATCAGAGCAAAATTCATCTGAGTTCTCGAAAAATTACTTTTCTTCCGTCTGGAGAATCGCGAGGAAGGCTTCCTGCGGGATCTCCACGCTGCCTACCTGCTTCATGCGCTTCTTGCCGGCCTTCTGCTTTTCAAGGAGCTTGCGCTTGCGGGTGATGTCGCCGCCGTAGCACTTCGCGAGCACGTTCTTTCTGAGCGCCTTCACATTCTCGCGGGCAATGATGTTGGCCCCGATGGCCGCCTGAATGGAGACTTCATACATCTGGCGAGGAATGAGAGACCTCAGGCGCTGCACGAGCTCGCGTCCGCGGGGAACCGCATTGGAGCGATGCATGATCGCCGAGAGCGGATCCACCTTGTCGCCGTTGATGAGAATGTCGACGCGAACAACGTCCGCCGCACGGTACTCCTTGAACTCATAGTCCATCGAAGCATAGCCGCGCGTCAGGGACTTCATGCGGTCGAAAAAGTCAAGAACAATTTCCGCAAGCGGAAGATCATAGGTAAGGTGCACCTGACGGCCGTGGTAGGCAAGGTTCGTCTGAATGCCGCGCTTTTCCTGGCAAAGCTTCATGACCGCACCCACGAACTCGTTGGGCACGAAGATCGTGACCGAATCGATGGGCTCGCGGATTTCCTCGATCTTGTCGACGGGCGGGAGCTTTGAAGGATTTTCAACCTGAATCACTTCGCCGTCGGTAAGAAGCACCTCATAGACGACGGAAGGCGCCGTCGTGATGAGGTCCATGTTGTATTCGCGCTCGAGACGCTCCTGGACGATATCCATGTGAAGGAGCCCCAGGAACCCTGCGCGGAAGCCGAAGCCGAGCGCCTGAGAGCTCTCGGGCTCAAAGCGCAGCGCCGCGTCGTTCAGCTGCAGCTTCGTGAGCGCGTCGCGAAGCGCATCGTACTGATTCGATTCCACCGGGAAGAGACCCGCGAAGACCTGGGGCTTCACGGCCTTGAAGCCCGGAAGCGGCGTTTCGGCAGGCTTCTGAGCGAGGGTAACCGTATCGCCCACGCGCGCGTGCTTGAGTTCCTTGATGCCGGCAATCACGAAGCCCACTTCGCCCGCGGAGAGCGAATCACGAAGCTTGCTCTTCGGGGTAAAGACGCCCACCTGTTCGACAAGGTGCGTTGCGCCCGTCGCCATCAGCTGAATCTTGTCCTTCGGCCGGATCGTGCCGTTCACGACGCGAACGAGCATCACGACGCCCACGTAGTTGTCGAACCAGGAGTCGATGATGAGGGCCTGGAGCGGCGCCTCAGGGTCGCCCTTGGGCGCGGGAACGTCGCGCACGACGCGCTCGAGAATCTCGTCGACGCCCAGACCCGTCTTCGCAGAACAGGGAATCGCATCCGTCGCATCAATGCCGATCACGTCCTCGATTTCCTCGGCGGCGGCAATCGGATCGGCGCTCGCGAGGTCCATCTTGTTGAGAACCGGAATCACGGAAACGCCGAGATCGATCGCGGTGTAGCAGTTGGCTACCGTCTGCGCCTCAACGCCCTGCGTCGCATCAACGACGAGAAGCGCGCCTTCGCACGCAGAGAGCGAGCGGCTCACTTCGTAGGAAAAGTCAACGTGCCCCGGGGTGTCGATGAGGTTGAGCTCATAGACCTTGCCGTCCTTCGCCTTGTAGCGAAGCGCAGCCGTCTGGGCCTTGATCGTGATGCCGCGCTCCTTCTCGAGATCCATGCTGTCGAGCACCTGCTCGCTCATTTCACGGTCGGAGAGGCCGCCGCAGCGCTGAATCAGGCGGTCGGCAAGCGTTGACTTGCCATGGTCGATATGGGCGATGATCGAAAAGTTGCGAATGTTCTGCATCGTCAGGGAAATGGTGTTCAGCCGGGGGCGGGATCGCGTCTTCGTCTCAAGCGAAGGGATCCGGAAACATAGAGAGGGAGAATTCAGAAACGCTCTGAGCCCGCGCTACCTCTGGACGGGAGCGGCAGGAAAAATCCCCGGAATCCGGGATTTTACAGCAGAAGCGCAGCCTTCTCTCGCGCCGCTAGAGAAAAAGGACGTCGCTCCTCTGGAGATGACGTCCTTTCATTGCTGGATAGGCTAAAGCGAAGAAATCAAGCTTCGTAGCGCTTATAAATCACCGTCGAATTCGTCCCGCCGAAACCGAAGGAATTCTTCATCGCAGCGCGGATCGTCATCTTTCTCGCCTGATTGGCGCAGAAGTCGATTCCTTCGCACTCCGGATCAACCTTGTCGAGGTTGATGGTCGGGGGCGAAACCTGTTCGGCAACCGCCATGACGGAGAAGACGGACTCAATGCCGCCTGCGCCGCCGAGGAGATGCCCGGTCATCGACTTGGTGGAGTTGACGACCAGCTTCTTTGCATGATCGCCGAAAACCTCGCGGATCGCCTTCACTTCGTTGGCGTCGCCCACAGATGTGGAGGTGCCGTGCGCATTGAGATAGTCGATGTCTTCGGGATTCATGCCGGCATGACGAAGCGCCATGCGCATGCAGCGAACCGGACCGTCGGTAGCCGGCGTCGTGATGTGGTGCGCGTCGCCCGAGAGACCGTAGCCCACAACTTCGGCATAAATCTTTGCGCCGCGAGCCTTGGCGTGCTCGAGCTCCTCGAGAACGAGAACGCCGGAACCCTCGCCCATCACGAAGCCGTCGCGATCAACGTCAAAGGGGCGGGAGGCCTTCTCAGGCTCATCGTTGCGGCGCGAGAGCGCATGCATGGCATCAAAGCCGCCGATGCCCAGCTTGCAGACCGTCGCCTCAGCGCCGCCCGCAATCATCACGTCCGCATCTCCGCGGGCGATGATGTACATCGCCTCGCCGATGGCGTGAAGGCCCGTCGAGCAGGCCGTGACGTGCGCAATGTTGGGGCCCTTCAGGCCCTTCATGATGGCAAGCTGACCCGAGACCATGTTGATGATGCAGCCCGGGATCATGAAGGGAGAAATGCGGCGGGGGCCGCGGCTCACCATCGCGTCGTTGTTGGCGCAGATGGAGGGAAGACCGCCGATGCCCGCACCGATTGCAACGCCCGTCATCGGAGCGTTTTCCTCGGTGATCTCAAGGCCGGAGTCCTCAAGCGCCATCAGGCCGGCGGCAACGCCGAAATGCACGAAGCGGTCGAAGCGGCGGACTTCCTTGACGCCAAGATACTTCGCGGCGTCGAAATCCTTCACCTCGCCTGCAATCTGGCAGCCGAATTCAGAAGGATCAAAGGCGGTGATGCGGCCGATGCCGCTCTTGCCCTCAAGCGCATTCTTCCAGCTTGTCGCGAGATCCGCGCCAAGGGGGGAGACCATGCCGAGGCCGGTCACGACTACGCGGCGATTCATCATTTCCAAAAACTCCTTGCTTCCCGCCCTGAGCATCCAGAAGCTCCGACGGATGGATTAGCAGAAACTCGGGATATCCCTGTCCCCGCAAACAAAGCGGGACCCGTTACCGAGTCCCGCTGATGCCTGACCTTCCTATGAGGATGATTCCGAAGTCCGAAATTCCTCTTTCAAGAAGCGCACAGGCCGGCTCTCCCTAGAGAGAATGCCGATTACTTATTGACGGCAGCCTTGACGAAGTCAACAGCCTGCTGAACCGTGCGGAGGTTTTCCTGCTCGGTGTCAGGGATTTCAATGCCGAAAGCGTCCTCGAGAGCGAGGGACATTTCAACGGTGGTCAGGCTGTCGGCGCCGAGGTCTTCGATGAAGGAGGATTCGTTCTTGATGTCCTCTTCCTTGATGCCAAGCTGTTCGGCGATGATCTTCTTGACCTTCTGTTCGATTTCGTCCATTTTTAATTTCACTCCGTAGGGGTTGATTTCACTTTGGGAAAACCCCGTGCTTATGGAGCAGGCAGGGTTGAAAAAAAGTTTATCCGATGATTTTAGCAAAAGCGTATCTGCGGTGCTTTTGAAAATCAGCCCATAAACATGCCGCCGTTCACATGGAGCGTAACGCCCGTCAGATAGGCGCCCGCAGGCGATGCAAGGTAGAGGCAGGCATTGGCGATGTCATCCGTTTGACCGAGGCGGCCGAGGGCAATCTGCTTGAGGAGCGCTTCACGATGATCCTCAGGAAGATCCTTGGTCATATCGGTATCAATGAAGCCGGGGGCAACGCAGTTGACCGTCACGCCGCGGGAGCCGATTTCGCGCGCCAGGGCTTTGGTCATGCCCATGAGGCCGGCCTTGGCTGCCGCATAGTTGACCTGACCGGCATTGCCCATGGCTCCGACAACGGATCCCATGGAGATAATGCGGCCGGAGCGCTGCTTCATCATCGGACGAACGCAGGCGCGCGCAAGCCGGAAGGCTGCCGTCAGATCCGTTTCAATCACGTCTTCCCAGGCGTCGTCCTTCATGCGAAGAACGAGGTCATCCTTCGTAATGCCGGCATTATTGACGAGAATGTCGATTCTGCCCTTCTCCTTCACGATGTCGGTCACTGCCTTCTGAGAAGCCGCCGCATCGCAGACATTAAGCACAATGCCCTTGCCCGATCCGCCGAGCGCTTCTGCGCGCTCTGTAATCTTCTGCGCGCCCGCTTCCGAGGTCGCCGTTCCGACAACGTAGGCGCCTGCCTTCATGAAGGCTTCCATCACCGCAGCGCCGATGCCGCGGGAAGCACCCGTCACAAGCGCCACCTGGCCGGCGAGAGCATCGGCCGCGAAAATCATCTTTTCCATGTTCGTTCCTTGAGTTTTTCCTGAATTCGGTTCTTATTGCGCGGCTTTAAGCTTCTCGAGCGAGGCGGCGAGCGTCGCCGCATCCGAAATGCCGTAGATGCGGATTTCGGGGGCAATGCGGCGAATCAGACCCTGAAGGACCTTCCCCGGACCGCATTCAACGATATCCGTGACGCCGTCGGCCGCCATCTTCTGAATGGTTTTGACCCACTGAACAGGAGAGGAAACCTGCTCGGCAAGCACCGTGCGAATCTCTGCCGGATCCATGTGCGCCGTCACATCCACGTTGGCGACCACCGGAATGCCGGGCACCGAAAGCTCAACCTCGGCGAGTCGGGCGGCAAGCTTCTCGCCCGCAGGCTTGAGCATGCTCGAATGGAAGGGGCCCGAAACGGCAAGCTCAATTGCGCGGCGGCAGCCCTTAGCCTTCACGAGTTCAATTGCCTTCGCGAGGGCTTTCTTTTCGCCCGCGATGACGACCTGACCGGGGGAATTGAAATTGACGGCTTCAACGGGTCCCGTTTTAGAAGCTTCTCTGCAGCATTCCAGAACATCCTCGTCCGAGAGGCCGATCACGGCGCACATGCCGCCAACGCCCACCGGAACGGCGCTCTGCATGGCTTGCGCACGGAAGCGCACGAGCTTCACAGCCTCTTCGAAACCGAAAACACCGGAGGCAGTGAGCGCAGAATATTCGCCGAGCGAGTGGCCAGCCATCACCTCAGGCTTCATGCCGCCCGCGGCGAGCCATGCTTCATAGAACGCAACGCTTGCCGTCAGCAATGCGGGCTGCGTGTTGACGGTGAGGCCAAGTTCTTCAGCCGGGCCTTCAGCAATCAGTTTCGAAATTGGGAATCCAAGCGCCGCATCCGCGCGACGCACATAGTCCTCAACAACCGCGTTGCCGGAAAAGCCATTCAGCATGCCGACAGACTGACTGCCCTGGCCGGGGAAGACAAAAGCTAGACGCATAGTCCAGGCTCCTAGAAATGATTGAAAAAACTATCAGACGTTTGCACGCCACTTGAGGATTGCCGATCCCCAGGCCATGCCGGCGCCAACCGCCTGCAGAAGCACCAGATCGCCCTCCTTCACGCGGTTTGCCTTCACGGCAGCATCGAGCGCGAGCGGAACGCTTGCAGCGGACGTATTGCCGTGCTCGCTCACGGTCTTCACCATCGCCTCATCCGGGATTCCGAGCTTCTTCGCGACCATCGTCATAATGCGCAGATTCGCCTGATGGGGAACAAAAAGCTTCACTTCCGAGGGAGAGACGCCAGCAAGACGCGCCACCTCTTCTGCCGATCCGGTGAGACCGTCGACAGCCAGCTTGAAGACCTGCCGGCCATCCATGTTGATGAAGGGCGAGCCGGCAATTTTTCCATTGCTCAGGCAGGCGGTGAGACCCAGCACCTTTTCATCGTAGCGGCCGTCAGCATACATGCGGGCGGCGAGAATCCCCGGCGCATCGCTCGCTTCGAGAGCGACTGCACCTGCTCCATCGCCAAACAACACGCAGGTGGATCGATCGTTGAAGTCGATCACGCGCGACATTGTTTCAGAGCCAACAACCAGCGCACGACGATAGGGACCTGCCCGCAGCATGGCATCTGCGGCATTAAGTGCATAAATGAAGCCGGCACATACGGCCTGAACATCGAATGCTGCGCATCCGGTGCATCCGAGCATCGACTGCACATGCGCAGCCGTTGACGGGAAAACCATATCGGGAGTGGTGGTTGCAACCACGATGAGGTCGATTGAATCGGGCTCGAAACGAGCACGCTCCATCGCCTCTTTTGCTGCTGCGGCAGCTAGCTCAGTCGTTGTTTCGCCTAAGGTGGGATCGGCAAATCGCCGGGCTTCAATGCCCGTGCGCGTGCGGATCCATTCGTCATTGGTTTCCACCCCAATCGAAGCGAGGCGGGTCGCAAGCTCGGCATTGGAAATCCGAGTCTTAGGAAGTGCAGAGCCTGTAGCGGCAATGCGGGAATACATGCTCATGTGGCAGCCGTATCGGTAATTACCTGAATCCTCAGATATTACACGTACGGATTTCCATGGGAACGGTGCGGTCATCGCCCTCACGGCGTAGCGTCTACTTGGTATTTCCGCCCAACCGGCATAAAAAAAGGGACCCCGTCCGGGATCCCTCTTTTTTCGCTTTTCTGCGCCCTCGTAATTCTTGGCCTTCGAATCACGCGTCAGCTTCCAAGCCTCTTGCGTCGAGCACAATCACCGTGGGGTGCGCGCGGCATCTTCGCGCGAGGCTTTAAATGGGCTGAACGATCAGGACGCAGCCTCAGCCAGGATTATTCGTCCTGCTTCGTCGCGATGACCTTCTTGCCGCGATAGAAGCCGGTCGGGCTGATGTGATGACGACGATGGACTTCACCGGTCGTCGCTTCGACAGCCGTCGGAGGATTCTTCAAGAAGTCATGAGCACGGCGATTGCCGCGACGGGCGACCGATTTCTTATTCTGCTGAACAGCCATGGCTAACCCCACGTAGGTTTAAGCGAGTGTCGAAAAAATTTGCTTCCGTGACCAGGCACTCGTTCCAGAACACGGAATTCCATGATTGCACTGCAGGTTCCCTTCCGGGCACATGCAGCAAGCGGCGGATTTTATCAAATCTCCAGAAAAATCTCACCCGGAGATCAGATATTTTTAGTCCGAAGCCTTACAGGAAAAAAGGGGAAGCCTGTCGACTTCCCCTTCTCTAAAAATCTGGAGCGGGAGACGAGTCTCGAACTCGCGACCTCAACCTTGGCAAGGTTGCGCTCTACCAACTGAGCTACTCCCGCAACGCATTGAACGGTTGACCCATACTGAGAAAGGTTTGGAGCGGGAGACGAGTCTCGAACTCGCGACCTCAACCTTGGCAAGGTTGCGCTCTACCAACTGAGCTACTCCCGCAACGCGTTCAGCGAAGAATGCGTATTGTACGCGAAAAAACGACTTTGTCAAGAGGTCGATGGAAAAATATCTATCGAGCTGCTGAGGATAGAGAAACATCCGACATGGGAACCCATGGATTCCTTGATCGATCGGATTTTCTGCAGAGTTCGTCGGTAATCGAAGCGAACGTCTGTCGGCATTCACGCTTCTGGCGTCTTTGATCAAGAATCTCGACGGCTTTCTGTCCTGAAGTCAGGCACTGGGCATCAAATCACCCGAAAACTCCTTTGGGTAGGATTTTGAGGTCCGAATCCAGACATAAAAAATCCCACCTAAATTCCCACCCAAAAATCTTGCGCTTGGGGTGGAATTGGCGGGTTTCTATGAAATGCCTTGAGGATGCCTCAGACAAAATATCAAGAAAAATCAATTCATTGAGATTTCATGAGCAGAGTTCAAACTGTCTCATGGTGCCGGAGACGGGAATCGAACCCGTACGCCCTAAAGCGGGCGGCGGATTTTAAGTCCGCTACGTCTACCAATTTCGTCACTCCGGCAATTCCCTGGGCCTATAAAAAAAGGGGAACTTCCGTTCCCCTCTCTTTATGTCTGGAGCGGGAGACGAGTCTCGAACTCGCGACCTCAACCTTGGCAAGGTTGCGCTCTACCAACTGAGCTACTCCCGCAGGAATTCTGTGCCTGGAGGCGCGAGGCGGAATCGAACCGCCGTAAACGGATTTGCAATCCGGTGCATGGCCACTTTGCTATCGCGCCGTCCTAGTCTCAATGGAGCGGGAGACGAGTCTCGAACTCGCGACCTCAACCTTGGCAAGGTTGCGCTCTACCAACTGAGCTACTCCCGCATTGAGAAGAGAGATTTTACTGATTCCACAAAATATGTCAAGTCCCTTGCGCTCAAACATTGGAGATCAGAAATAGCGCCTGCTCGAGGCGCAAAAAAAGGGACCATCCGAAGACAGTCCCTTGCATTTTTTACTTCATCGAGGAAGCTCCATCAGGAATGCTTCCTCTCACGAGTCATGGCATTAGAAAACCATGCAGGCGACGAAGCCGAGGCACACCGAGAAGACGATGGCGAGAAGGCCCGGAATGAAGAAGGCGTGGTTGAACACGTACTTGCCGATGCGGGTCGTACCGGTGTCGTCCATCTGGACCGCGCCGAGGAGGGTCGGGTAGGTCGGGAGCACGAAGAGGGCGGACACGGCAGCGAACGAAGCCACGAGCATGTAGGAGTCGCCAGGATTGGCGGCGCTGATGCCGAGGGCGGCAACGATGGCCGGGGTGATGGCCTTCGCGGTAGCAGCCTGCGAGTAGAGGAGCATGGCGGCGAAGAAGAACACGACGGCAAGCAGAGCCGGGTAGGCAACGACAGCGTCAGCAGCGAACGACTTGATTTCGTTCACGTGGCCGGACACGAACGTGTCGCCGAGCCAGGCAACGCCGAGCACGCAGACGCAGGCAACCATACCGGACTTGAAGACGGAGGTCGAAGCGACATTGCCGAGCTCAACCTTGCAGAAGATCGTCGTCAGGGTGGCGACCGTCAGCATGAGGCTCATGATGGCAGCGTCACGCGGAACGATAACGTTCTTGATGAGGCCGACAGCAGGCGAAATCGCGGAGGCGTAGAGAACAACGCAGACAACGCCGATGAGGAAGATCAGAACGGAGCGCTTGGCATAGGGCTTGAGCTCCATCTTGGCAGCGCCGGACGAGGCCTTGACGAGACCCTTGGCGAGACGTTCCTTGTAGACCGGATCGGAGTCGAGATCCATGTTCTGGATCTTCGTCATCACGAAGGCGGTGAGCATGCAGCCGACGAAGGTCGTCAGGAGCCAAATGCCGAGCAGAGCCGGGTAGGACCAGCCGAACGGTTCAAGAACGCCGGACATGTAGATCACAGCGGCGGAAACCGGGGAAGCCGTAATAGCGATCTGCGAGGCAACGACGGCGATCGAAAGCGGGCAGCAGGGACGAATCTTCTGTTCCTTGGCAACTTCAACGATAACCGGGATCATCGAGAAGGCGGTGTGGCCCGTACCGGCGAAAATCGTCAGAACGTAGGTCACGACAGGAGCAAGATAGTTGATCTGCTTCGGATTCGAACGAAGGATGCGTTCAGCAATCTGAACGAGATAGTCAAGGCCGCCGGCGAGCTGCATGCAGGAAATAGCAGCGATCACCGAGGCGATGATGAGGATCACGTCCCAGGGAATATTGCCCGGCTTCATGCCGAGAAGAAGACCAAGGACGAGCACGCCGAGACCGCCAGCGTAGCCAATACCGATGCCGCCGAGACGGACACCGAGGAAGATCGCGCCGAGCAGGACAACGATCTGAAGAATAAGCATGAAATCCATAATGCCTCCAGGCATGTTGAGATCTCCTCCTCCCGATTTGCTTTTGCCCAGTATGGGAATGCTCTAAAGCCAATCAGGCGAGGGCGGTGCTCGCTCTGGTAACTGACCCTGCCTGCCGTTCTTCCGGACGCCTGCGGCATGAAAATTTCTTTTCATGCCCCAGGTGTTTGATTAGCGGCTGCAGTTCGGGAAATCAGACGACCCCGCTTTGGTGGTTGATCGCAGAGCCTCTCTTCGAGAGAGGCTCTGTCGGTCTGCTCTTCCCGGATCTATTTAATTCGTCCGGGTCAGAGCGTCACGAGTTCGAATTACTGTTCGAACTTCGGGTTGATGAGGTTGTCGTACGTGAAGACCTTGTCCCACTCTTCCTGGGTCAGCATCTTCTTTTCTTCGACGACGAGCTCGTGCAGCGACTTGCCGGTGAGGAAGCCTTCGCGGGCAACAGCAGCGCAGGGCTTGTAGCCGAAGTGCGGCTTCAGAACCGTAACGATGCCGAGGGAGCCCATGACGAGGTCTTCGCAGTGCTTGGCGTTGACGACGATGCCGTCGACGCACTTCTCACGCAGCGCGATGCAGGCGTTCGTGAGAACCTTCATCTGCATGTAGAGCGCGAAGGAGATGACCGGTTCCATCACGTTCAGTTCAAGCTGGCCGGCGGAAGCGGCGAGCATGACGGACGTGTCGAGACCGATAGCGAGGAACGAAGCCTGGTTCGTGACTTCCGGGATAACCGGATTGACCTTGCCCGGCATGATCGAGCTGCCCGGCTGAAGCTGCGGCAGAACGAGTTCGGAGAGGCCGGTGCGCGGGCCGGAAGCAAGGAGACGGAGGTCGTTGCAGACCTTCGTGAGCTTGACGGCGAGGCTCTTGCAGGCGGACGAGAGGCCAACGTAGGCGCCGCAGTCGGAGGTGGCGGCGATCAGATCGTCGCTGTTGACGAAGTCGATGCCGGTAATCTCAGCGAGGTGCTTGACGGCGAGGGCCGGATAATCCGGGTGAGCCGTAACGGTCGTGCCGATGGCGGTGGCGCCGAGGTTGACAACCTTCAGGTGAGCCTGGGCTTCCTTGATGACCTTGATTTCATCAGCAATCGTCGTGCCCCAGCCGTGGAATTCCTGGCCGAAGGACATCGGGACGGCGTCCTGCAGGTGGGTGCGGCCCATCTTCAGAACGTTCTTGTTCTTTTCAGCCTGAGCGTAGAAGCTGCCGACGAGCTCTTCAACGGCCTTCAGGAGGACGTTCGAACGAAGGAGCAGCGAGAGGTGCAGAGCGGTCGGATAGGTGTCGTTCGTCGACTGGCCGAAGTTGGCATGGTCGTTCGGGGAAACCTTCTTGTCGCCCTTGGCGAGGCCGAGGTGTTCGCAGGCGAGGTTGGAGATAACCTCGTTGCAGTTCATGTTCGTGGACGTGCCGGCACCACCCTGGAGCCAGTCGGTAACGAACTGATCGTTGTACTTGCCGGCGATGAGCTGGTCGCAGGCCCAGATAAGGGCGTCGGCAACATCGGCCGGGATCGTGCCGAGTTCCTTGTTCGCCATGGCGGCAGCCTTCTTGACATAACCGAAGGCCTGAGCGAAGAACGGTTCCTGGCTCATCGGCATTTCGGTGATGTGGAAGTTCTGCTTGCCGCGCATCGTCTGCACGCCATAGTAATCCTCATCAGGAATCTCGAGAGAACCAAGGAAATCGCTTTCAATACGGGACATTTATTGCTCCTCAAATATGTCCGATGCGGTTTTTCAGCCATTGTGAAATACGCTGTTAATTACCGCATTTGCAGTTGACTCACTCTCAGCAGCCAGTCATCCGAGGATCAACTGTGGTCCGCTGCTGTTCGAGTGAAGCAGTTCGCTTGAACTACTCTTTTATACGTGTAGATACGTATATTTAAAGAGTCTTTCTTGCGTTGAGTAAATATTACTGCTTATCTCGCTCAATGGGAATACCTCCTTTTCTTTTTGAATATCGGAAGAACCCTTACTTGTAAGAACGGATGGCTTGTTTAAGAGAAAACGCCGCACCGCATTGGTGCATTCATTAACTTGCGGCATTCAAAAGACTGATCTTAATTAAGGTATAACTTTGAAATTTACTTTTCACGAAATCAATTAATGCAGAAAAAAAGGGCTGATACCTAAATAGATATCAGCCCCTTTTTGGACAGAGTCAGACTCTGCAATCAAGCTTATTTAATCGGCTTGATCGGAATAGCCTTCTTGCCCTTCTGCGTCGGCAGAACCTTGTCGTAGTTCCCCATGCCCTGCTCGGCCATCTTGCGGCGGATAAAGGCGATCTGGGTCTTCAGCGGAAGATCCTTCGGGCAGAAGTCATGGCAGGCGAGCAGCGACATGCAGCCGAAGACGCCGGACTCATCGCCGACAACTTCGTAGTAGTCAGCATCGTTGCGTTCGTCGCGCGGATCAAGGCGGAAGCGGGCAATCTTATTGATGCCCACAGCGCCGACGAAGTCCGGACGGATGCGGACGGTGCCGCAGCCAGCGATGCAGCAGCCGCATTCGACGCAGCGGTCGAGAACGTAGATGTCCTCAGCGAGCTGCGGATCCATCGGCTCTTCCTGCTTGCGCAGATCAACTTCGTCGATCTTTGCATGAACCCACGTTTCCATGCGTTCAGACATATTGCGCATCCACTTGCCGGTATTGACCGAAAGGTCACCGATAAGTTCGAAGGCAGGCAGCGGGGCGAGCGTGAACTCGTCGGGCAGATCCTTCGTGAGGGTGCGGCAGGCGAGGCCCGGCTTGCCGTTAATGAGCATCGCGCACGAACCGCAGATGCCGGCGCGGCAGACGAAGTCGAACTGCAGCGTGGGATCCTGTTCATCGCGAAGATCATTAAGGGCAATGAAGAGCGTCATCGAGTCCGATTCCTGGAGCTCGTACGTCTGCATGTGCGGAACGCTGTCCGGATCCTGCGGGTTGTAGCGCAGAATGCTGATCTTCAGAAGGCGATGCTTCTTAGCGGGAGCATCCGCGGCCTTGGCGGCCGGAGCCGCCGTCTGGGTCTTTTCCTGGGTCATTTTCTATCAAAGCTCCCAAATTAGTCGTTCAGCGGTTCATCAATGCGCTCGTTGCGGCCCTGGAGGCGCTTCGGCAGCAGATGCTGGTACGGCATGATCGCATCCTGGATGGCCCAGCGATCCTTGCCTTCGGCTTCCATCTTCTGACGGATGGCGTCGACTTCGGCCTGGCGCTTGGCGGATTCGGGATTTTCGATGTAGTTCTTGACGCCGTAGCCGCGGAATCCCGGGGGAAGCTCCATCTTGCTGATGTCAAGATCCTTGTAGGAGAGCGTCGGCAGCGTATCGCCTTCCTTCCACGTGGCGATCGTGCGCTTGAGCCACTTGACGTCGTCGCGCACCGAGTAGTCTTCGCGGTAGTGAGCGCCGCGCGATTCCTGACGGCTGTAGGCGCCGAGAGCAACCGTAAGCGCAACGCGCAGCATCGAGCGGGTGCGGTACGCGTAGACGAGTTCGGGGTTGTTGCCGGTAACATCCTTCACGGCGATGTTGAAGGAGCGCTTGTAGAGCTCTTCGAGTTCCGTGACGGCTTCCTGCATGTCCTTGCCCTTGCGGAAAATGCCGATCTTGGTCGTCATGATTTCCTGCATGCGGGTGCGGAGCGCAACGGCGTCTTCATTGCCGGTGTTCTTCAGGTAGCCGTTCAGTTCGGCCTGTTCCTTGGCGAGAGCATCGTAAATGAGCGACGTCGGAATATCGATGCCGTTTTCAGCCTTGTCGCAGAAGTCGGCGATGTATTCGCCGACGATCATGCCGGCAACGACGGTTTCAGCAACGGAGTTACCGCCGAGGCGGTTGAAGCCGTGCATGTCCCAGCAGGCAGCTTCACCGGCCGCGAAGAGGCCCTTCAGGGTCTCGGACTCGCCGCTCGGCTTCGTGCGCACGCCGCCCATCGTGTAGTGCTGCGCCGGACGGACCGGAACCCATTCCTTCGTCGGGTCAACGCCGAGGAAGTAGTGGCAGATTTCGTAGACTTCACGGAGCTTGTGCTTGATGTGGTGTTCGCCAAGGAGCGTGATGTCAAGCCAGAGGTGTTCGCCGTACTTGGTCTTGACGCCCTTGCCCATGGCAATGCGCTCTTCCATGCGGCGCGAAACCACGTCGCGGGAGGCGAGTTCCTTCTTCTCAGGTTCAACGTCCGGCATGAAGCGGTAGCCGTCGACGTCGCGGAGCAGACCGCCGTCACCGCGGCAGCCTTCCGTCACCAGAATGCCGGCCGGGAAAATGCCGGTCGGGTGGAACTGAATGGCTTCCATGTTGGAGAGGGTGGCGACGCCCGTCTTGAGGGCGAGATCGTAACCCGTGCCGTCGCAGATCACGGCGTTCGTCGTGACGCGATAGATACGGCCGGCACCGCCCGTGGCGATGGCGGTCGCCTTGGCGACGTAAGCCATGAGTTCGCCTGTGATAAGGTCGCGGACGATCGCACCGTAGCAGCGCTTGCCGTCGCTGATGAGCGAGAGCGCTTCAACACGTTCGATCACCGGAACCTTTTCGGCGATGATGCGGTCGGAAACGGTGTTGAGCATGGCGTGGCCCGTGCAGTCGGACACGTAGCAGGTACGCCACTTCTTGGTGCCGCCGAAGTCGCGCTGGTTCATCATGCCCTGCGCTTCCTTGCGTTCCGTAATCGTCACCTTCTCGCCGTTGATGATCACCTGACGGTCACCGGCGGTGATTCGCGACCAGGGGCAGCCCCAGGCGGCGAGTTCACGCACGGCCTTGGGCGAGGTGTTCACGAACATGCGGACGACTTCCTGGTCCGCGCCCCAGTCGGAGCCGCGAACGGTGTCGCCGAAGTGAACGTCTTCGTTGTCGCCCACGCCCTTGATCACGTTGCCGAGAGAGGCCTGCATGCCGCCCTGGGCAGCCTTCGAGTGGCTGCGCTTCGGCGGAACGAGAGAAAGGACGATCGAGTCGTGGCCGCGGCGCTTGGCAGCAACGGCCATGCGGAGTCCGGCAAGGCCACCGCCGATAACCAGCACGTCGGTGTAAATGATTTTCATGAGTTTTTCCTCGGAAATCCCGCCCTGGGGCGGGAGGATCGGCGCACAGCTCCTGACTATGCGTCCGTCCAGTCTTTGCAAATAGTCCGCATGCCTCTATTCAGGTTTGCGGGCTGTTGCGACCTTTCGGCCGATTCCCATTAGTCGCAGGCTTCATCCGCATCTGCTTTCTTCTTAAGAAAGCTTCCGCCTCCGGAACGGGGAATGCTCCGGCGCGGGTCTTTTGCGCTTATTCCTGCGGGTCCTCTTTCTGGGACTCTCACCCAAGGCGGACCGCACGAAGGACAAGACTCCCTGCCCTGGGAATCTTTTCCTCAACCCGGAAAGCCCGAAGGGGACTCCTGCCTGAAATTCAGCAGCAATCCCTCACGTGCTTGCCGTCCGAATTCACCTGCGTTGCTGTTCTCCTTGTAGCGACGCAGACAAACTAAGACGTAGAGCGACTTCACTCTTCTGCGGTTTCTGCTTATTTCCATGAGTCATTCAAGACTTCAGATGGCTCGTACTGTTCTCCCGGCTGGCGGCCGGTTGAGCAGGAATACGTAGTTTCCGCTTCCTTTCGTTCATATCAAAACATGCCCGAAAAGATGCATTCCACGTCTTCCGAAACCCTACAGTAGCGGGCTCAAACGAACTAAGTAGAAAACGCAGGGAGTTTAACTGTCACCCTCCCTACTACTATATCAGCAGTAACCCTTGATTACATCCTGAAACTTGACTTGAGTTAGGACTTCCGGAGTATCTGTACATTTCCCTTTCTACAATAAAGTTTCTTTATATTCCAATGAGTTATCCATAAATCCAGTAGAAATGCGTCCGGAGAAGCCGCGCTTTTCTTGATACTTATTAAAAAGTAGGATCAAACCCTGATTTCAAAAAATACGATCTTGCTTAACAGATTGTTCGGATATAAATATCAATTTATACGTAGTAATACGTATAAATTGGACATTTCCTTCACTCGAATCGTTTTGTCTCAATTTCGCGTATCCCTTTGATAGTTTGCAACACTATTGACCGAAAGAAATCGATAGAATCTTTTGAACCCACATTGTTTGATTCCGGAGGTGTTAATCATGGCCAAACGCATTATTTCCACTCAGGAGGCTCCTGCAGCTCTTGGCTTCTACAGCCAGGCAACCGCAACGGATACGACGCTTTACTGTTCCGGTCAGATCGGCATTCGACCTGATACGGGGGAACTTGAGCACGGCGTCGAGGCTCAGGCTCGCCAGGCGTTCCGCAATCTTGAAGCCGTCATTGCAGAAGCCGACCGTTCGACCGCGCAAGTTATGAAGCTCACCATCTTCCTCGCATCAATCGACGACTTTGCTGTCGTCAATCGCGTGATGGGCGAATTCTTCGAAGCCCCCTATCCGGCCCGTTCCTGCCTCGCCGTTGCCGCACTCCCGAAGGGCGCCCTCGTCGAAGTTGAAGCCATCGTTGATCTTGCTCCCTAACCTCCGCTTTTTCGGCCGATGAATCAGGTTCCGCGCACCGCCGCCAAAGCTTCGGGCGTTATCCGCTCCGGGAAGCTTGCGCCTCTGAGCGAACGATTGAAGAAGCTCGGGCTTGTCACCGACTGGGATTTCATCCTGCATCTCCCTCTGCGCTATGAGGACGAAACCAAAATAGATCCCATCGGCATGCTGATTCCCGGAGAACCCGTCCAGGTTCAGGGCGAAGTCGTTCGCTCTCAGATGACCGCCACGCCCTGGGGACAGCAGCTGATTGCGCTCCTGAAGGATGAGACGGGCATTCTGGCGCTTCGCTTCATTCACTATTTCCCCGGGACGCAGGCTCAGCTGCGCCCCGGTTCTGTCGTGCGCGTCTATGGTGAGCCGAGACCCGCCTTCGGCGGCGGACTCGAGATGATTCATCCCAAAATCCGGCAGCCGGTTGCGAGCGGCGTTACGCTTCCCAAAGCCCTTACGCCGGTCTACCCGCTCGGAGAAGGCATTCAGCAGAAGTGGCTCAGAAAGCGCATCGCGCGAGCGCTCCTCGACATGCAGGGAATGGAGGACCCTATTCCTGCATCCCTTACGGAAGCGCTTCATCTCCCCGGTCTCAGGGCTGCAGTCGAATACCTCCACAATCCGCCGCCGGATGCCGACTCTGAAGCACTTCTCAATCGAACGGATCCCCATTGGCAGCGGCTCAAATTCGACGAACTCATTGCGCAGCAGATCACGCTGCGCGAAATGCGCGCGCTTGCCCGAAAAGAAAGGGCTGAGGCGCTCAGAGCACCGTCAAGCGGCGGCCTAATTGCACCTTTCATCGGCGCACTTCCTTTTCAGCTTACAAAGGCGCAAATGCGCGTCTGGCGCGAAATCGAACGCGACCTTGCGGAGCCCCACCCGATGCACCGGCTTGTGCAGGGTGATGTCGGAAGCGGCAAAACCGTGGTTGCGGCTCTCGCGGCCCTTCGAGCCATTGAAGCCGGCAAGCAGGCTGCGCTTATGGCCCCGACTGAAATTCTCGCCGAACAGCATTTCCAAAAAATCGTCTCCTGGCTTGAGCCGCTCGGCATTCGCACAGCCTGGCTGACAGGACGGCAGAAGGCTGCCGAGCGCGAGGCGTCCCTCGAAAGCATTCGTTCCGGAGCGGCAATGCTCGCTGTCGGCACCCATGCGCTCATCCAGGAGGGCGTCACCTTTCATGATCTCGGACTTGCGATTGTGGACGAGCAGCACCGTTTCGGCGTCGCGCAGCGTCTTGGTCTCGCCCGCGCCATGAAAAACGGACTGAAGCCTCATCTCCTCATGCTCTCCGCAACTCCCATTCCGCGCACGCTTGCAATGAGCTACCTGGCCGACATTGATGTGTCGATCATCGACGAGCTTCCCCCCGGGCGCACTCCGGTCGAAACAAAGCTTGTCCGCATGGACCGCAAGGATGCAGTCGTCGGAGTGCTTCGCCATACCGTCGGTGAAGGTCATCAGGTCTATTGGGTCTGCCCCCTGATCGATGAATCGGAAGCGCTCGACCTCACTCCCGCCGTGAGATGCGCCGAAGAATTGCGCGCAAGACTTCCGGATCTCAAGATCGGCCTCCTTCATGGCGGCATGCCGGCAGCTGAAAAGGAAGCCGTCATGGACGACTTTTCCGCGGGTCGGGTTCAGGTGCTTGTATCAACAACGGTCATCGAAGTGGGCGTTGATGTCCCCAACGCCACTCTGATGGTGATTGAGCATGCCGAACGCTTCGGGCTCGCTCAGCTTCATCAGCTCCGGGGCAGAGTCGGTCGCGGCGGCGGCAGAAGCGCCTGTGTTCTGCTCTTTGATGAACGCCTATCCGACATTGGCCGCGAGCGGCTCAAAATCATTCGAGAAACCACCGACGGCTTTGAAATCGCCCGCCGGGACCTCCAGCTGCGAGGACCGGGAGAGTTTCTCGGAGAACAGCAGTCAGGCATGCCGATGCTTCGCTTCTGCGATCTTGAAAAAGATGCCGAGCTGGTTGAAAAAGCCCGGGAAGCCGCTGACGAAATGCTTCGCGAACACCACGATCTTGCCATTAAACATGCTTCGCGCTGGTTTCAGGGAAAGGCCGAACTGCTCACGGCCTGACGACCTCATTCATTTTTCCAATCGATTTCTTTCACACCTTTATCTCATTAACCCGTCATGACTCTTACCGAACTCAAGTACGTCATTGCAGTTGCCCGGGAACGGCACTTCGGCCGTGCCGCAGAAAGCTGCTTTGTGAGCCAGCCGTCGCTTTCCGTCGCCGTGAAGAAGCTCGAGGAAGAGCTCGGCGTTGCGATTTTTGAACGCCGCTCGAACGACATCGCCGTCACGCCTGTCGGCAGCCTCATCATCGATCAGGCAAGAAAAGTGATTGAGGAAGCTCACCGAATTACAGAAATCGCGCACCAGGGCCAGGATCCGCTTTCCGGTCCCGTGCGCCTCGGCGTCATCTATACGATCGGGCCCTATCTTCTTCCCGACCTGATCAGCCGCATGACGGAGACCACGCCTCAGATGCCCCTCATTCTTGAGGAAGGCTTCACGACGGAACTTCTGCAGAAGCTCCGCAACGGCCAGATCGACGTTGCCATCACGGCCGATACGCTGGTCGATACGGGCTTCATGACCGAAGAGCTCTATGAGGAAAATTTCGTCGTGGCCGTGCCGTCTCACCATCCCTGGGTCAACCGCAGCTATGTCGGCACCGACGAACTGAAGGACCAGACGATGCTTCTTCTCGGCGCCGGTCACTGCTTCCGCGATCAGATTCTCGGCGTCTGCCCGGACCTTGCCCGCTTCAATCTCAATGCCACCGATGTCCAGAAGACGGTTGAAGGCTCGAGCCTTCAGACGATCTTCCATATGGTGGCTCAGGGTCTCGGCATCACGGTTCTTCCCGCCTCGGCCATTCCGTATCTCACGGGACTCTCGAACGCCATCAAGATTCTTCCCTTCAAGAATCCGCCGCCTACCCGCAAAGCGCTCCTTGTCTGGAGAAAGAGCTTCACGCGAATGGCTGCAATTGACGCAATTCGCGAAGCGACGCTTTCGCTTAAGCTCAATGGCTGCGCGCCGCTTCCCGACAGCAAGCCCGAGGTGCGCTAATCCGCAGTACTGAATCCGAGAGAGCGATGAAAGAGCAGACGACAGAACCGCAACAGCCCGTAGCAAGCCCCATTTCGGGCGCCCGCAAACGCCTCTCCAGGATTGCCGCCGGACGAGGGATCGGGTTCGGCGAACGCATCGACCTGATCGTTCGCATTGCGCTGATGGCTGTGGTTGCGATCGGCTGCTTCATGGTGCTTCAGCCCTTCCTCACGGCGATTCTGATTGCCGCCGTCATCGCCGTCGTCACGTGGCCGCTCTTCAGGCGGCTGCGTGCTTCCCTCAGACAATCCTCGGGCGCCGCCGCAACCCTGATGGTGCTCCTCATCGTCGTCGGTTTCCTGATACCAATGTCGTTTCTCCTCGTGGCGCTCGCGCAGCAGATTCCCTCATGGGTAACCAAAACCGCTGCCTGGCTGAAGGACCCGACACCAGTGCTCCAGGCCGTTGCCGACATTCCCTATGCGGGCGCATGGCTCCATGAGCAGCTCGCGCTCGCGATCGACCCGGCCACATTCGGCCATACCGTTCAGCGCATCCTAGATCCCCTTTCAAGCTGGATCGTCAACGCCGCCGTCAATGTCGGCAACGGTCTTGTTCAGCTTGCGCTCGTCACCTTCATCGTCTTTTTCTTCTACCGCGACGGAGTTTGGTTTGCCGACCGGATTTCCGAACTTGTCGAACGCGTATCGGGCGGCATCGCGAGAGAAATTACCGGAATTCTCGTCAACACAACGCGCTCGGTCGTCTTCGGCATCGTGGGCACTGCCATCGGGCAGGGTCTTGTTGCCGGCATCGGCTTTTGGATAGCAGGCGTGCCCGGACTTCTTGTCCTCTCCTTTGCCGTCTGCGTCTTATCCGTCATTCCGATCGGACCTCCGCTCATCTGGGGGCCGGCAGCCATCTGGCTCTACAGCCAGGGCGAGCTCGGCATGGCGATTTTTCTTGTTCTCTGGGGAACGCTCGCCGTTTCTAGCGTCGACAATTTCATCAAGCCGATTCTGATTTCCCGGGGAACGTCGATGCCCATTGCGCTCATCTTCCTCGGCGTCTTCGGCGGCGTGCTCGCCTTCGGCTTCCTCGGCCTCATCCTCGGGCCGCTGCTCCTTGCCATCGGCCTAGCACTCTTCACCGCCTGGCTGAAGCGCCCGGTCATTCGACTCGCGGAAGCTGCCGTCTCCCGCACGGAGAAAGAAAGCAAAACTGAGGCTGCTGAAGCATCCGCCGACTCTAAATAATTCAATCGCCCGGATTATTCCGTCTTTCCAACCCGCACCGCTCGGCACGGGTTGGCATCCGGTGCGAGCTTTGCAGCTTCCGGATAATGACCAACCTTCTAATCGAGACGAATATTGCCGCAAGGTCTGGACAATTTCAGCTCCAGAGAGCAGACAAAAATAGCATATTGATTTAATTTTCCATATAAACCAATATATTGAATGTCATTAAGGCTTTTTCGTTTGCAGATCGTATTCGCCCATTCGCCGACAGCATTTCAAGCAGACAATGACCTTTCTTAGCGAGCCTCAGGCAGTATCAGAAACCTCCGTTTCCTCCTGAGGTTCCGCCATCAGTCCAGCCGTGTGAGGCTCCCGCGGCTCCGGCAAAATGTTAAAAAATTTAACTGCAGGCAGAATGCCTCTTGCTAAATCTTGCATTTTAAATATAAGATTTAGGGAAACATTCAAGAGGAGCATTCACTGTTGTTTTGCTCCTCAAACCCACGAATTTTTCAATACAGGAGATTCCTGACCATGCTGACTCCCCGCCAGATTGAGCTCATCAAAGCTACTGTCCCCGTGCTTCGCGAACACGGTGTTGCGCTTACCTCTCACTTCTATAAGCGCATGCTCAACGGCAACCCCGAACTTAAGAACGTTTTCAATCAGTCCCATCAGGCGCTCGGCCGTCAGCAGAAGGCGCTCGCCGGCGCGGTTCTCGCGTACGCTGAAAACATCGAAAACCCGGGCGTTCTCATCGGCGCCGTCAAGCACATTGCTGCAAAGCACTGCACGGTCGGCATCCGCGCTGAGCACTATCCGATTGTCGGCAAGCACCTCCTTGCCTCGATTCGCGAAGTTCTCGGCGAAGCTGCAACCGATGAACTGATTGATGCCTGGGCCGCTGCCTACGGCATGCTCGCCGACCTTCTGATTCAGGTTGAGAGCGGGATCTATACGGAACAAAGCACCACCGAAGGCGGCTGGTCCGGCTGGCGTCCTTTTGTGGTTGAAAAGCGTGTGGAAGAAACGCCTGAAGTCGCGAGCTTCTACCTGCGTCCCTCGGACGGCGGCAACGTCCCGACCTTCAAGCCCGGTCAGTTCGTCTCCGTGCGCGCTTACCTCCCGGAACTTGGCGTTGATCAGCCTCGTCAGTATTCGCTTTCCCACGCCCCGGTCTGCGATAAAGGCCTTCGCATCACCGTGAAGCGCATTGATGCCCATGACGGCGCGCCCCAGGGCCGCATGTCCACGCATCTGCATCAGACCCTGAAGGAAGGCGACGTCATTGAGCTCTCCGCTCCTGCCGGTGAATTCTTCCTCAAGGATGGCGAAAATCCTGTCGTTCTCGTGAGCGCCGGCATCGGCATCACGCCGCTCTTCGCCATGCTGCAGTCGATTGCCTCGAAGACGCCGAAGCGCCCCGTGATTTTCGTGCACACCTCGCGCACCAAGGAAAACTTCGCGCTTCGCGACGCTGTGAAGACCCAGCTCGCCAAGCTCGAGAATGCGAAGGCTCACCTCTTCCTCACGGCGCCGAAGGCCGCGGAAGCCGCCTGCTGCTGCAACTGCACCTTTGAAAAGCATCAGGGCCGTCCGGGGGCTGCCGACATCCTCGCGCTTAATCTGCCCAAGGATGCCGACGTCTATGTCTGCGGCCCGACCGGCTTCATGGCCTCCATGAAGGAAGCCTTCCTTAATGCAGGCATCCCGGCCGGCAATATTCATTCGGAAGTCTTCGGTACCGGCGCTGAAAGCTAAAAATCTGCCGCAGCCGCGTTCTTATCAAAGGCCTGCCGGGATTTTTCCGACAGGCCTTTCTTACTCATTTCCCCATGCATCTCAAGCTATACACCGATCTCGGCCTGCGCGTGCTCATGGTCGTTGCCCGATTGAAGCCCGACGAGCGAATCACGCTTCCGGAACTCGCGCAGCGCCTCAACTGCTCGCAGAATCACGTGACCAAGGTTGCCAACAACATGGTGCGCCTCGGCTGGCTGGTTACTGCCCGCGGCAGAAACGGCGGCATGCGGCTTGCCCTCGCAGCCGATGAGTACCGCATC
>OBXA01000374.1_pt1 | contig 36757 bp, 59 predicted proteins | sample 1538121 | NCBI WGS metagenome assembly OBXA01 (sample SAMEA2580133, study PRJEB22360) | human gut metagenome | biome: human gut; feature: human-associated habitat; material: faeces | place: Denmark | collected 2008/2010 | reverse complement strand
CTTTAAAAGCTACGAACAATCCCGTAACGGCCTTAAAGGCAGTCTGAATAGTTCCTGGATCTAAAGAGCTAACAAATTCGGCTATTTTTTCAATCGCTTCTGCTACTTTCTTTACAACTTTACCAAAGGCTCCAGCAAGATCCTCAATTACCCCGCTTTGAGCACATGCATCTATCACATGTAGAACAGCATCCTTAACAGCACTTAAGGCAGATGCACAAGCCTGTATAGCTCCAGTATCTCTGAATTTCTCCCAGGCACCTTTCAAGGCTCCTGCCATATCAGAGAAAACCTGTTTTACCTGATTACAAGTATTAGTAATTCCATTGATATCAATCAGACTTGAAAACTGACTTGCGATTTCTCCGGCAAAATAAGAGGCAGTACCTACAATCTGACCAAAGATATTCGCAATAGTTTCTAAAAGCATAGAGTTTGCCAAGGCATCCCCTATTTTATTAAAAGCCTGCCCAAATTTATTCAAGGCCTTCTGAGCTTCTTGAATAGCGCCGGTATCCTTAAATGCATTCATTGCACTTCTTACTTTTGTCTTCATAGTGTTGATTGCACTCATAAAGTCCTGTAGGATAGCCGGTTTAAATGCATAGTCGATACCGTCCTTAGTTTCCATAAAGGCTCCTGAAAGACTGTATATAGATGATTTAACCTTATCCAGGATATCTACAAAGCTTCCAAATCCTTGACTGTCTAGAATATTGTTAAAGGCGCTTATAATTCGCATTTCAACGTTTTCTACAGCAGATTTAATGTTTGTAAATCCTGTACGAATTGTTTTAGATGCACTTAAGGCAGTCTCGGCAAAACCTCCGGCCTCTGTATCACATTCAATCAAAGCTGCATTGAACTGATCAAATGTAATCTGACCGTTCTTCATGGCATTGTAAAGCTCAGTTGTATTACCTGAAACAATACCTAGCTTTTTAGCTGTTTTAGTCAAAGCAGGTGCCATAGTCTCCTGAAGAGTTCTCCAGGACTGCATATCCGGCTTTCCAGTGGCTAGCATCTGAGAATACTGTTGTTGAGCACGACTAACATCGGCAGTAGAAGCACTTGAGGCCAGCAAGGCATGGTTCAATGCGATAGCCGTATCCGTAGCCTTGCCCATGTTTCCTGTGACAGATGTTAAAGACTGTGCACTCTTAACGATATCCGCTAAAGAGGTAGGCAATCCCTGCACAGAGGCATTTAATTTTGACACAGAAGCTTTGGCGGCATCTGTTGAAAAGCCTAAAGAGTTCATAACCTTTGGATAACTGTGCAAGGTATCAAATCTTGTAATAGCTCCATCTAGTGATGTGGTCACTGTGTTCATAGCGACGCCTAAGGCTTTCGTTACACCTACACCGGCTACAATAGACTTGACTTGAGATCCAAAGGAATTACATACTCCCAGGGCCTTTTTGAACGTGGACGACATGTTTTTATCGGTAGCCGATAGTATGGCTTCAACGCTATAGCTTTCTGCCATATGTGTACCTCCTTATGTTCGTCTAGTTCTCCTTTTCTTCTTTATTTTTCATAAATTCGCTTACGCGTTCCAGTATGGACTTTTTCTTTGTATTCTTTTCACTACATAACCTTTCAAGAGCCGCATCATAATCAAAAAATTTCTGAAAGGTATCAAATACTTCTTTAATCTTATTGCCTGACTTTTTCTTGGCCTGAGCAGTCATATTTAAATAGGCTTGAAGGTGTAAATGATAAAGCTGATCTACTTCTGCATATTCGAGTGCTTTAATCTTCAATCGATATTCCTTAGGTGTAAGTGCATCAACTTCACTTAAGTCTTTAAAGTTAAAGTAACGAAAGCAGTTAATCGCTATCTGTTCATACTGTTCATTGAAATCAACCTTTTCTATGCTTCCTGAGGTGCTCTGTTCTTCATCGGAATGTACCCTGTCTCCAATAGCATTTTGCTTACGATTGTATGAGATACATTCGCAGTAGATAAAAAATCAAGCACGCTATCTACTAGACTCTCGATATCTTCTACATCAACGATATATTTTTCTAGATCCTCTTTCTTTACTTTTGGCTTTTGTCCGGCATTCATAGCCATTAATACAGTTACAAGAGCTTCCATATCGCCGGCAAGCATAAAGGATACCTGATACGATAATCCGACATCTTTTTTCACGTTCTCATCAACACTGACTTTTACTCCCTTGTTGATTTCACGTAAAAAAGCAAAGTCCGCGGTAAAGTCATATAAGGTTCCGTTAATTTCAAGTTGTAATGGTTTCATTTTTAAGTCTCCTTTTCTTTAATAAGTAAAAAGGACGTGCTGTATCAGTACGTCCTCTGTATTTGTGTTAACTATTTTGCAGCTGCTTGAGTTGTATCCTGGAATGCATACTCAATTAAAGCTTTCTGTTCGGCAGTAACTGTTGCATATCCATCTGCACCTTTTCCTTCTACCTGGAATGTCAATTCCAATTGTGCTAAATCATCAGATGCAGATGTTTCAGTCTTTTCAGTCAAATAGGCATGATAATAAGTTGCTTTATACTTATTTCCAGCACCTGAAGTCTCTGGCTCTTTCATGTTGATCTTCCAAAGTTCTACTTTTTTACGATTTTTCAAGGCACTCGTTAAATCATCAATCAAAGTGTCCCCCTTTGATAGAATTGAAGACGCAGTAATTTCAATAGACACGCTTCCTGTTTTAGCTACAACACCATCTTTGGTTTCTGTAGTATCTGAATCTGCGGACATTGATTCTTCGTTTTCTGTTGTAAAGGCTAATCCCTTTGCAGCTTGACTAGATGCTTTTTCTAATAATCGATACATATATACAATATCGCTGCCTTGTACTGTTTCTAATACGGCATCTGCAAAAAGCTGTAAATCAAATTTAAGCATTTCTTGTTCCTCCTGTTATTTCATATTCAAGTTCCAGAAGGCCATGCATTAATGGCTCACTGGTTGTATTGTCAGACAATATACGTTGTTCTATATGCCTGATTCTCCAGCAGTAGTTCTTCGTTTTTTGAATTCTGCGTGATAGTTCCTTGATCTGCTTTAAAAGATCGGATACTGTACCACGTTCTCGACAATTGTTATGCCATAAATGAATAGTTTGGTATACTCTACCTCGAATCATGGTTTTATTGTCGTAGGAATCAACAAACTGACTGTCTGCTAGATAAACAAAAGGGTAGGATGTCCCTTCTGGTGGCATAAATCCATCGTAAACACCTACTCCTTTTTCTTTAAATTCTTCTTTTAACTGTACCAGTAAAGTGCTAAACAGTTCCTGTTGTGCATCCATTTATATTCACCTACTTTACTAGTTTCTTGAGATCTCTCTCGAAAATAACTTTCTGGTCGTTATAGGCAGGTCTGACAAAAGGCTGAGCACTCATAAAACGTGTACCATACTCAACATAAGGGCTGTAATATGTTCCAGGACCTGCTTTGTATGCAAGGCCTCCATTGATTGACTGGCCTCTGATACTTTGCTTAGTAGCACCTGTAGAGTAGCCTCTGTCAAACACGGCATTACGTACCATTTTAGCCTGCATCTCGATACCATTCTGTTTTACTACAGTCTTGACATCTGAAAGAGTCGCATTCTCTTTAAGTGATTTCTGAAGCCGATCTAGACCTTTTATCTTCACTACGCCCATTACTGAACCTCAGAAAGAATAAAAGTTTCTTTTACTCTTAATTTTCTTCTGTAATCAACTTTGTATCTTTTGGATCCAATGCGAATGAAGTCAAAAGAGTAGTTATACGAATTCTGAATGTGAACTGTCAGAGATCTCTGTCTTAGCTTTCCGTAGATTTGCATGATCATATCTGACTTTGTGTCCATTACAGAAGCATATACCTTATCTTCTGGGACGGCTTCATTATCATAGTTACCAGTCTCGGCATTGTAGTCACCTCGAACAATATGCTGGAAAAAGATAGGAGTGTCATATCTCATATGAATCTGACCTTTCCTATCTTTTGTTCTTTGTTGGTACTTCTCCAGGCTTCAATATCGTCCTCAAAAGCCTTGAAATCATTATCCTTGAAGTTCATTGTCTCGCCTTCAACCGCATGACCAGAAAGTCCTTCTGAGCCAATACGATTGAATCGAGATACAGATACTTCAGTTACGATATACTCAAGTTCTTCAGGAACCGTCTTAGAGCCTAAGAGAGTTTTAAGACGACTCTGTGTCAGTTCAACAATAGCATCTAACTGCTTATCTTCCTGTCCTTCACGACCTAAAAGGATCTTTACGTTGTCGATTACTGACATGTTCTACTCCTTATTCTGCTTTAACAGTTACTGCAGTAGAACCTTTAGCAGTTGCACAGTATGCAGCATCTACATCGACTACAGTGATTGTCTGAGCAGCAGTTGCTTTGATTTCAGACTTACCATCCCATGCAGACCATCCACGTACATTTTGACCTAATTCAACTGTTGTTTCTTTAGAATCTAATTTGTATTTATATGAGTGACCCTGTGCTAATTTTCCTGAAACAGTAATCTTAGTCATACCAGCGGCAGTACCTTCTGCAGAGCTAACTGTTAAGCTTCCTAAAGTTGCATCTGAGTTAACGACTGCGATAGCCTTCTTGTTTACTTCTGGAACGTATTCACCGGCTTTACCTGCACCTTGTAATGCTAAACCATCGAAATCTTCTGATTCGATAGTACGAGCCGTATTGATACCTGTGAAACATTTACCGATACCTGCGATGTAAGCTTTGATATATTCATTTTCTGCGAAAAGTTGAGTAGGAACTTCTTCGATATCGAATCCTTTAAAACGTAATACATCGCCATTATCGATATTTACTGATGATTTCTTGCTTGAAGTAGTTAAAGTGCAGTCTTGGATGATTGCGTATACATCTGGACATACTTTAGCTTTACGAATTCCACGAGCTCCGATATCAGTAAAGTATTTATTCAAATCATTGAAAGCCTTGATTACTGAAGCTTCATTCAATGCAGTAATTTTAACTTGTTTTCCTGCATTCTCAGTAATGTAGTCACCATGCCAAGCGTTAAACAACTCGATTTTTGCAATGGCCTGCAATTCTAATCGGTCATATACAGCACTTTCAACATCGTTATTTACTTTGTGGTAATCGATTCCTTCGTGGAATGCCCATTCGTGAGTATATGGTACATCTTCATCTACATACGTGATTTCTGTACGTTCTCCAAATCGTGAAGAGTTACCTGTACCTTTTCCAAAGGCTACATCTTTATCTTTGTTATATTTATTGACTACGACTGGAATATCTGAAGTTTTTACTGTAAATGCAGTTTCTGACTCTTTGACTCCATCTAAGGCTTCCAAATCACCAACGAACATGTCTCTGAAGTATGCTTGTACACCGAATACGGCTTGAATCAATTCTTTAAACTCTAATTCATAACGACGTGCTGCTGTTGATCCATCTGCGAACATTTGTAAATTAAATGGGCTTGCTTTTGCAAATAATGCTTTGTTCATAGTTCTTAATCTCCTTATTTCTTGTATTTTTTCAATCGTTTTTCGAACTCTGATAGTTCATTTTTTCCGTTGTTAAAAGACTTTGGTGTTTTTCCAGTAGCTCTCTCTGCTTCAACGGCTTTTCTGTCGGCTTTGATGATTGCTACAAATTTATCGATACGGCCCTTTGTAGTATCTGCATCATCACCAACTACGAAGTCTAGAATGTCCTGTGTAGCGGTGATACTGTGATCAGACTGCAACATATCGGCCGCTTGTCTAGATAGATCAGCGTGTTCCTGAGCTTTTTTCAAACGCTCATTTTCGGCACGCAAGTCATCCATTTCTTTGGCTTTCTTCTCTTCTTCGTACTGTCTTTTCTGCTCTTCATTCATTCGAGCTAGCTTTTCTGCTTCGGTTCTAGCGTTCTCAATCTGTGTGGCTGCAGCTTCTTCTGCTTCCTTACGAGCCTTGTCCTCTGCACGTTTAACTCTTTTACGAATGATGTTATCCAATTCTTCCTGGGTATATGTTTTAGCAGTTTTTCCCTGTTCTTCTTTTGATCCAGTTTCTTCTGGATCAGTTTCTTGTGTATCCTCAGCTGCTGGGTCCGCTTCCGGTTCTGCAAACAATTGCAAGCTGAATGGATATTTTAAAGCAAAATTTAATGTTTTCATTTTCTTGATCTCCTTCTTTTTAATGAGGTTATGTCCCTCGCCATGAGCTTTTTAGGTCTTCAAAGTTTGGACCTTTAAAACTTTGGCAGTCTACGAGATGCGATATACACCTTGTACTGCCTTGATCGGCCACAAAAAATGCACCGTTGACTACGTACTTCAACGATGCACTCTAATTTCCGATCATAATATCTTTTTTTCAATACGCTCCTCATATCTGTGATTACACATCTTTCAGTTCCACGTATTCCGGATACGCTTTTTCTGTGCCTTTGCAGCCTATTCTGAAGAAACTTAGCGCTAGTTCTCCAGCAAGGTCTAATTCCGAGATATACAACGTCTTGCTATCTTCATCAGGCTCATCGTAATATCTGCAAATAGCATCGGATGTTTCGTCGATTGAATTGGCCAATGTCAGGAAAAGGACTGAGATAGCACTGCAGACGATATCTCTTCCTCTTGGAGCGTAACCTGCATGGCCATGCATTTCAATCAGGCAATCACGTTCTGTCTGTTTAATTTTTATATTGATCACATGGTATCACCTGTTTCATTTTGGTATTAGAAAAGGCCACTCGTTTGAGTGACCCAATTTTTTAAAATCCTGGAATAATGTCTTTTACATCCTTCAGGGTTTTCTTTACTTTTTGGAGCATAGAATTTTCAAATAGGTATTCAATACCTTTCGGAGTAATTAAAGTCTTGGTTAAGTCTCCCCAGCAAATACCATCTTTTGTATTTTCTGGATCAATTCCAGCAATATAGCCATCTCTTAAAAGAGCTGCAATAATGTACTCCCAATATGGCTCTGGTAGTGAATATTGAGATGCCGTCAAAAAGGAACGTTCTGGCTTTTCACCTTTTTTCAAACAATCATATAAGTACTTAAGCACCTGATATACAATTACAAAATAATCATCTCTTGCCATGACATATCTCCTTTTCTATAGAATAACGCCCAGCAAAGAGGATAACACAACGTTAAAAGAATCTTTTACAAATTCAGACGCTTTTTTCATACCACTGTTTTCTTCCAAAAAGATAACACCTTCATAGGTAATCTTGAAAGGTGGATTTGTTTCGACATAGAATTTAACGTCTTTATACTTGTTTTCATATATTTTAAACCCTTTGATGTAGCCGTGGGTTACTAATGTGGAAATAACTTCCAACCAATAGCTTTTAGGAACATCAAACAGTTCCGAGCTATAAGAAAAGTCTTCTAGCCTTGCTTCTTTACCAAGTTTCATACATTCATATAAGTACTTTAAAATCTTGTACATCAATACCTGCATATCGTTACTAGCCATTTTTATTACCATATCTTTCTTTACCTAGTTTTCATTCTCTTCAAGATCTTCTGGAATATCAGGCAAATCCGCAAATGACTGATCCGGTGATAATCCCAGCCACAATTTCAATTGTCTTTCTTGTTCTTCTTCAGACCCATCTAACATGTTAGTATTTAGCTTTTCATCCATTCTATCAGTCCTTTCTTAGATGCTTCTTTTAGAGTTTGACTAATTACTTTATCATAGTCAATTTCACCTTTATTAGAAGTATATTTTTTTATATTTCGTCGTACTAGGGTTTTAAATTTACCTTTATCAAAGTTTGCCTTATCTAGTAATTCTATATTACCATTATTTTTTACAATAGTTAATAGCTGAACGTCCTCATTCTCATAGAAAAAAAGCAAGTCATTTATAGAATAACTATTATTTCTTGGATGATTGTGCGCTACATAAGTCTTAGGTGAAATACTTACACTTGAAAAGATCAATTTATCATCAGAACCATATTTTGTTTCTTTTGGCTTAAAGTCAGGAGTCATTTTATACCCTACTTCATTTGATTGGTTGTGAACTCTAGATTCTTCCAATAGTCGCTTGTGAATCGCTTGTAATTTTTTAGCCTCTTTTTCAGTAAGTCTAGTAAGCTTCATAAGTGGGACCCTATTTATAGCCGATTCGGTTATTACTGTGATTGGTCCTTTTTTATTTTCATGCAAAGCCCGTTTTTCTTTCCACTCGTCAAACCTTAAATTGTGTTCTCCGTCTGCTAGACCATCTAGCCACTTTTCATACTCCTTACGGCCTGAATGTGGTGCTGTACTGCAGTGACAATTTGGATGCATTGGAGGTGCATTTTCTCCTGGCTCCATGTCTTTTAGCTTGAAAATCTGCTTATCCAGTACCTTGCAAATAGGACATACATCTTTTAAGCCACATGCAACATATTCATATTCATCGATTCCGTTTGCTTCATAAGACTCAGCCTGGGCCTGTATGCGTACTCTGGTTAGCTCTGTACGCAGTAAACGCTCAGCCTGGTATCTTGTTACATCAAAGCTCTTTCGTACCTTAGGAATAAATTCTCTAGGGTTTCTGCCTTGAATCAAAGCTGTTGAAAGTATTCCGTAAAGGTCATTTTTCAAAAGATCCTGCTGCGACCAGATTCGTTCTGAAAATGTAGCATTTTTAAAACTTGAATTTGCAATTGTCTTTGCTGTTTTAGCATTATCAACAATCGTATCTCCTAGGATTCCTGCATTTCGTTGAATCTGTTCAAGTGCAGCGCCTTCTAATTTTTCCTTTGTGAAGGAAACAAGTTCATCACTGCCAGCGGTAAGCTCTAATCCTATGTTTGCTTTTAAGAGTTCAAGTCGGTTGACCTTCATGGCCAGATTGTAAAGTCTCATCTGTTCATTGGCTTCTTTTGAGAAGTCTTTTTCTTTTACGTACTTCTTGGCTTTTTTCTCGTATTCCTTTATGTCGATATCAGAGGCCTTGCGCTTAGCTTCGGCCATCGACATACCCTCTTTGTTTGAATATCGAACGAAGAAGGACTCAATCTCTTTGTTGATCTGGGTAAGCATCGTACTGTAAATGTCCTGGATCTCCTGAATGTACTCGGCTTCGTCTTTTAAATCCGCTTTCTTCCATTCACGCTCTCGCTTTCTCCAGTAATTACTGCTTTTGCTCATCCTCTTCGTCCTCATCAATTAGCAAATCGTTTGGATCAAAGGAATCAGCACGGTTTTGCTTCTGTTCTTCATTTTCTTTTTCAATTCGATCCAGTTCTTCCTTAGGATCCGGAACATAGGATAATAAAGACAACTGTGTTTCTTTTGATACGATACCTTCTGCATCTCGTGCGGTCTGTGTTTCTTCCTGACGGTTCTTAGGAAGGTTTCTAGACATCTTGATATCCATGTCCATCCAGGCATCTTTATCTGAAACGTTTGTATTCAATGAACAGAAGATTTTATATCTCTTTCGCATTGATTTCTCAATCTTACGATCAAAACCAAGTGCCAGGTTACTCATAGCCTGTGTTTTGTAAGCTAAGGCTACGCCTGAGGTAGACTGGCCATAGTTTTCATCCGAGATATTCGCTACCATCGAGATCTGATAGATCAAACGTTCAAGACGCTGTAATAAGTTCTCTTGGGTTGCATCTGCCGTCGGCTTGGTTAAAAACTGTACCAGGATATCCTTTGCATCATCTGTACCGTAAATATTAATCACTCGATCATCGCGAATTCTCTGTACCCCGTCTTCATCAACTTCGGCACCTAGAATAGCCAAATAGGCTTCTGCAAAGGCATCCACATCGTTGGCTTTCTCACTGATTGTATGGTTGTATTCTTCAGTTAATCCTGTGATTGGCTCATACAGACCGATACGTTCCTCATTCATCTTGTATTCGACAACTGGAATGTATCCGTATGGATTCTCATAGGCTTCACCAGGTACCTTCATGCCCTTTTCAAATCGCTCGATACTGTTTCTAGTCAAGATTTCACCATACAGGTTTCCCCATCTGTCTTTAGTCGATAGGTCACCATCGGTATCATGATATCCGTATCGTACCGCAAACAAGGCTCTGTGCTTAACCGTATCATCGTAAACCACGAACATTTCATCAGGCTTTACAACGGTCATCTTCGTTCGTCGTTCTTCATCCTGATAAAGGTATTCAAAGGCATGACCATAAATACACACATTTTTGAAAAGCTCGAAGTCATGGTCTGTGATTTCATTATCACGATCAAAGTTTTTCAAGGCCTCATTAATAGTTTCATCCTCATGTGATTTCTTAATCGGGTTACCATAGGCATATCCCATAAAGGTATCTGTAATGTATCGAGGAAAGTTAGCCACTAGACGATTGTCAGGTTTCCAGGATTCCTTTTCAGGTTGCTGATAGATATTGTGAAAGCCTTTATACAGATTCTCTAAATAAGAATAGCGTCTAATTCGCTTTGCATGCTTTTCAATATAGGCCTTTACAATGTTCATAGACACACCATTGGCCACCATAGCCTCGTCGATTACCAGTGGATCGGGTAATACAAAAGGCTTATTTTTAACTTGACTCATAGGTACCTCGCTTTCTATTTAAAAGTCTTGATAGTAACTCTGCCCATTGCGTATTTCTCAAGCGCATAACGCATAGCATCCATCAAGTGGTTAAAGTCGTCGATTGGCTGGTTGATTGAATTTCCGAACTTGTCCTTGTCAAAGGTGTAGTTCTGAATCTCAGTTGTAAAATTCACACATCTAGGATGTATATAAATCGTTAAGCCCTGGATATACTGAATACCATGTGATATTGAGTCCTTACCCTTAACAGCAGCTTTTGCTCTCAAGCCATAGCCTCTCAATTCTGCAATTGACTTAGGTTCTGCCGAATCACAGACAATAGATTCTTTCCCATATCCCATTGACACGAGACGGTCATATATCATCCGATTGGTCAGTCCCTTTTCATACAATTCATCCCAGATGTACAAAGCCTTGTTTTTCTCATCCAGGAATCCAATAAAAAATGCAGTAGGATCATTCGTGTAACCAAAGTCCATACCGCATACTGTTTTATAGTTGACCATGTCGGTCAGTTCAAACCGGTAATCAATGTGAACATTGTCATAAACAAGTCCTTCAGTGATTCCCCAGTTTCCTAATCCTGCGACATTGTATCGTCGTGGATTGTTGATCTTCATATTTTCGAATAAGCGTTTATCCGCTTCATCAAGCCATTCGTTACAAGTGTAGTTCGTGGTCTGTGCCAGGATATCCGGATTCGAGACATCGAAAAACTTCTTTTTTAACCAGTGTCTCTCGTTCCAGGGGTTGAAGCTGATTACCCATTGTTTCCATAAGTTTGGTGGAAGCTCACCACGAATGGATTCATCCAGGGTATCAAAGTCTGCCTCTGAATTGACTTCAAAGGCTTCTTCCAGCCAAGCCCAGCACAGGTAGCCATAGTCTACTGTGATAGAGGTAACCTTCAACGGATCATCCAGTCCTCTGAAAAGGATCTTCTGTCCTGTTGGAAGGTAAGTAGCTTCTAAAGGTGACTCTTTAAAGGACCACAGATTCTCAACTTCAAGTCGTCGTGTAGCCCACTTCAAGTCCGTCCAGCATGAGTCCTTCAGGGTCCTGTATGTTTTACGGATTACAAGCAAATTCGATTTATCGTACTTCATCATCAAATAGATCCAGCGTAACGCTGTTGTTTTTGATTTCTTTGAAGCACGGGAACCCTTGATCACGTTATAACGTCCTTTGAAGTTCCAGAATTTCTTGTATCCTTGTCCTACGACTTTGGCTATGTTGATTCGTTTCTCCTTGAATCTACTCTTCAAGGTCATCCTCTCCTTCAAAGACTGGAAGGACTACATCAGCCTGCACTTTATCTGTAAACATACTGTATCGTTTGCCAATAAGCTCTGCAGCTCTTAACCGGTCCTTTTCAGATGGATTCTTTAAAGTGTGCTCGATATGTGACACACCCTCACCGTCACCAACTACAAGGACTTCTTCAGACTCTGCATGGCCACGCATGACCTTAGTAAGGTATCGCATGACCTCAGTCACATCCGCAATGTCATCGGCCTTGATCTGTTCCATGACCTGATCAATGTATTCCTTGACCTTTGGCATGTTACGCAGTTCATAGCCATACTTGCTAGCGGCATCACGACGACCCTTGTAGCTTGGATATGCCTTCATGACGGCTTCTACACTGTTCATATCTTTCAGGTATTCATGGACGAAGATCTTCTGCTTCTCAGTCAGTCGCACGGATCCACGTGGATGTTTTGCTTTTGGCATACGTTACCTCACTTTCCAGCTTGCTTCGGATAGACAATCAAAATAGGCTCTCAAGGTGAAAGGAAAACGAAAAAGCCCTTGATTGCCTATCCCAGGCAAGCAAAACAAAAAAGCCGAGATTTATCTCTCTCGACTTTTGTACGATACCATTATACTCTGTTGACACGCTTAGTTTCCTAAGTCTTTACTTTAAAATTCTTGAAATGAGCCGAATCATCTTGTCATAGACATTCGAGTAGCCATACTTGTACTCAAGATGTCTGTAAGGCTCGCCATTTACGAAGTCCTCACTGAAGGCTCTTTCGTTATCATTACAGACTAGCTGCAATCTTTTATAGTAGCCTTCGGCTCTAGCAAGGCACTTGATGTAGAATGCCTGTTCATCCATTAGAGCCTGTTCATCAGACAGTAGTCCATTCACAATCGTACTTTTTTCCTTGTGGTTTTCGATTTTGACCCCTTCACCACCTAAAGGGCAGTGGGGCGTCTGAATATCATTGATCTGATCCGTTAGGTCCTGTAGAAGGATTCGGATCTCTTTCAGTTTGTTTCGATAATATCGAATTGATTTTAATTCCTGCAGAATATAGACTGCATCTTCTCTTGTCATCGCTTACCTCCATGATTCTAGTAAGCATCGCTTCTATCGAAGTTCGTCCATCGATACTTAATACATTTGTCCAGTCAGACTGAACGCAAACAGTTTAATGAGTAATCCTGATATATTTGTGATCAGGATGTAGAAAAGGAATATCAGAAAGGCAAGTGTCAGACTGCAGACAATTGCAAGTATTATAGCTTTACTTTCTTTCATGTTACTCCTCCTGGATACGGACCTGTTCCGGTTCAACGCAGAACAGGGCTCCGTCTGGAAACTGGATGTCCATCAAAACAAAACGCAAGACCAAGTCACTTTTGTAGCATCTTTTCCGTAGGATCTCACCGGTCAGTCCGATGTAATCCCTTTTCAGTCTTCCGGTTCCTGCAACAAGTCCATGCTCATATCCAGAAGTCAGTTTAATTAGCTTTGCTTTCATGCTACCTCCTCAAGGCTTCAATGAGCCTCTTTTGTGTTACGTCCTTTTCATCCAGTGCCTTCAGCATATCCTCATCAATGGTTCCAGGAACTATGATCTGATAGATTGACACATTCTCTTTCTGTCCCTGCCTGTAGATTCGGGCATTTGCCTGCTGATACAGTTCAAGGTTCCAGTTTGGTAATGTGTACCATACGGCTATGTGACCACCTTGTTGAAGGTTAAGGCCATGACCGGCACTGGCTGGGTGGATCAGAAGGACATCGATTTCACCATTATTCCAGTCTCGGACATCTTTCTCATCGCTCAAGGCTCTTACGTTGAGGCCCTGAGCCTTTAAATGGGCCTTTATTCGTGAAAGCTCATGACGGTAGTAATAGAACACCATAACCGGATTTCCGTTAGCTGATTCAATCAGATCATCTAAAGAATTCAGCTTTGCATCATGTATCACTTTCGTGCCTACATTGTCACCAAATTCATCCTTGATATAGATCTCTCCTGAGGTCATCTGCAACAGTTGGCCACAAAGGACTCCTGCATTCACAGCCATCAGTTCTTCATTGCTCTCAAATTCTAGCACTTTTTCACGTTTAAATGTTGTATATGCTTTCATGGCTTTTTCTGTCATGCTGGCCTTGACCTTGATGTACTGAACAGGGGGAAGCTCAGCACAGTCTTTCTGATCAAGGCTCATGCAGATATCACTGATTCTTTCGTAGATCAGTTCTTCGCAGCCATCACGCACTTTCCAGTCGTACACGACATGGCCATTCTGCCTTCCAGGCTTAAGATACCTGGCTCTGAACTCAGACAATGTTCTGCCAAGTCTTTCACCCTGATCCATCAGATAGATCTGAGCCCACAGGTCAGGCACTCCCTTGGGGGCAGGAGTACCCGTTAGACCTATGAAGCGCTCAGTCAGTGGCATCCTCTTACGAAGTGCCTTGAATCTTTTGGAGCTTGGATTCTTGAATGTGGAAAGTTCATCGATGACAACCATGTCGAAATCGAACAGGTTCTGTTCTACAAGCCATGTCACATTCTCTTTTCCGATAAGGTAGATCTGTGCATCCACCTGTAATGCCTTCTTACGCTGTGTAGCGGTGCCTGCAACAACTGAAAACCTTATGTCCTTAGTATGAGACCACTTTTGTATCTCATCAGGCCATGTGCTCTTTATGACACGCACAGGACCTATGATCAGTATCCTCGCTACTTCGATACCTATTAATTCATTCAGTATCGTAAGTGTAGTTACTGTCTTTCCTGCACCCATGGGAAGAAGAAGACCGCATCTTGCATGATCCAGGCCGAACTGGATAGCCTTCTTCTGGTAGGCATGCGGCTTAAATTCGATCAAAGTACTGCTCCATTGGCTCGATACCGGATTCAAGCATTGCTGCAAGCTCATTGACCTGTTCCTTGGATGAGATACAGAACACCTTGATACCTCGGCTTCTTATTCGCTTGGCCATCTTCTTCTGAAGTTCTCGAGGTTTGCCATGTGGCTTTTTAAGTTCAACAAAGAAAGCAAAGCCTCTGTAGAGTACGAGTCTGTCTGGTACACCGGAAAGCCCTGGACTTGTAAACTTTATCGCTAGACCGCCAATAGAGTTGATCTTATTCACAAGATAGAGTTCTACATTTGATTCTGTGATCATTGAAGCTCCTCCCTGTAATTCTTCATCATGCGCTCCTGCTTAGCCTGGATGATATCATTGATCTCCTCATCACTTACACCGTAGTAGTATTTCATCTGATCCATGACGATCAGTACATCGGCCATCTCTTCCACAAGGTTGGAACGTAAGCCTTTATATTCAAGTGGCTTTGTACTTTTTTCAGGATATCGGATCAGCTTTGTGATGGCCTTCTGCAGTTCAGACAGTTCTTCAACAGCTACAAGACTTTGCATCTCGATGCCGTACTGTCCTATATAGACCTTGTTTGTTTCTCGATTCATTGTTTTTACCTCTCTTTCTATGTCAGGACACAGAAGCAACAGTGAAACGGTAGTCCCAACTTTTTCTCTATATATATCATATTTACTATATATTGTTACGCGCGCGTATACATGTGTGCACGCATTATATACATTTATATATATTTATTAAGTTAACAAAATTACTGTTGCCACTGTTGCACTACTGTGAAATAGCTTTTATTTAAAACAGATTTGTCGCAACGCTCTCGAAAATCACTGTTGCAGATTTTCGCGTTCACTGTTGCTACCGTTGTCATGTGATTTTTTCTCATTTTTTCACATGTTAGTGTCACTGTTGCGCACTGTTGCCGCTGTTGCACTAAAACCCTTTTTAAGCAACAGTGATCTACTTCTATTCTTAGCCTCAAATCACGACACAATTTTTTAGAATTTCCTTCAGTTCTTTATCTGGATCCACATTCTTAAAGTAGCCTTTTTCCTTCATGCACATCAGATTACTAAACTGTTTGAATGTGCCTGGATAACTTTCCTGAACATAGGCATCCAGGATATCCCATTCAGCTTTTGTCAGACGACAGCGATCTCCAGTATAAGGACTTGCCATCCAGTCTATTCTGGCAATGGCACAGTTACCCGCGTCTCCAAATGTACATCTATTACAATCTACTTCTCCGCAAGCGCATAATGCCTGATCGTCCTTTCTGATACAGAAGGAATCATAGTCCTCAATTTTCATAATCTGTTCGAGATAATGTTCTAAGTTTGTCTCCTTAGTCATAACAAATTTCTTCTTTTTCATTTTCGCTCTCCTATATTCTTATATAGATTTCTGACTCAATACTACACACGTTCAGTTCCTTGTCTTCACGTGTCTGTTCTCTAGTTGTATGCCATAAAGACACTACCAGTTTTTCCAGCTTCTTAAGTGCCTCCTTGCTTTCAACCGTCACATGCAGCTTGATACCTGCATCTATAAATTCTCTGTTCATTTAGCTTCCTTCTTCTCCTCTGACTCGATTAGCAGTCTTTCAGTCATGTACCCTAGTTCGACCATCAGTCTTTCATTCTGGTATTTCAGGTCACTGATTCTTTTGGACACTATTGTTGAATACATTACTAAACTCACAAAGCCTCCCGTAAAAAAGCCAACTATAAGATAGATCATCAAATCACCTCACAATTTCTTAATATTTCATTGATAGCTACATTAGCAGGAACATTTTTAAAAAATCCTTGTTTCTTCATGTCTGATAAAGCTGCATACTTGCTAATCGACTTATTGCCAAGTTCTCCCTCAAAGACCCTTAATATATAGAATTCCTTCCAAGTTATCTTATATAGTGGCTCCTTATTTTCTCTTCTAGGCATCATAAGCCCTGCCTGTCGTATCATTTGATTACCTCACATTTATTTAAAATTTCATCAATATCCATATCAGAAGTCATGTATTTAAAGTATCCATATCTGCCCATGGCATACAATGTAAGCCTTTTATCTCTTTCTGAAGATTCTTTTAATAATGTCAAAAGATCATATTCAAATTGGCTTACTTTGAACTTACAAGCTTTATATTCAACAAATCCGTATTCTTGCAGAAGCATGACAAAATTCTCTTTGTCGATAAAATTAAGTGTCGTTCTTTGATATTTGTACTGAAGTAATTCATTCGACCTTCCATCTCTTGATGCCATATATTTTAGACAACATTTGCATCTACCTTCATACAATGTCATCACAAATGTAGATTCTGTGCCTCCATTATTAAACGTGTAGTGTTTTCTATCATATTTGAAGTGGATCACATCATTATGTTTAATTGATGTAATCTTTAGCTTATCGAGATTTTCAATAACCAACTTTTTATTCTTCATCCTCTGTATCCTCATCTCTTAAAGCTTGTCCACAAAAAGGACAACGTGGATAATATTTATTTCCATGATATGTTGGAATAGGTACAACTCCATGCTTGCAAGTTGGACAACATAACATCGAATCGAAACATGGGCCAATTTCAACATCTATTGGCTTCTTTGGTGTTTCTTTATCCGTAAGATTCCCCAACAATCTAAAATATGCCTTGGCACGAGCAGTCTCTTCTATGTCTGCTGCTTCGCACGTAATTTGATGTTCTTTTTCAAGAACTTGCAACAATTCTTGATATTTATTCATTTTATTTCTCCTTACTTTCTATATACATTGCGCCAAGCAACAAAAATAATGATTGCAATCTCAATAATTCCTGGCAGTAATACCAACCACCAAGACCATGTGATTGCATTAATTAATTTCAAAATTATAAAAACAATTGTCAGTACATCTAAAAATCCCATTTTACCTCTCCTCTAATAATTTCATGTCATAACCACTATTAACAAATTTCATTGTCAATTCATGATTTATACAGTTTCCTAATTTTGTGTAAATCAATTCCATTTGCTCTCGTGTAAATTCCATACCAAGACATTCATTCACTTTTCTTAAAACATCGTCTTGATACTCTCTATTCTTCTTTGTGTATCTGTATGGCATCGATTTAAAACAACTTCTGCTGCACCATTCAAGTAATTTGTACTTCACTTCGTCAACTGTATTAACATCGCCTAAATAGAAATATAGATTTGCTTTTGGAATCAGAATTAGCTCTTTACAGTGATTTATGAATGATCCATAGAAGATATTCATAATTTTAGATATATAATTGGTTAAATCATCATCTGTTCTTCCGTTCCAGGCATTTATTGCTGCTTCCTTTGATGCGTAAATGTAGCTGCCTTGCGAACTATCGGAATCAGTAGCAATTGGGCAACAGTCTGTTGAATTACTTGTATCGTGCATAATTACATATCCAACTCCACTGTATGGATTTTCTAAATAGGATTCATCTTTAAAATTTCCTTCATCGTCTGTTAACTGTAATTTTGCTTCTCCACCACAGAACGGACAAGGTCTTAATTTTTCTGTCATACCTTAACATCCTCATCTGCAGGCATTTCGTAAAATTGGCCTTTTTCACTTAAATGATAGCAATTTGTGCCGAAAGCTGGTGTGACTTTACTTGGATAAGGACATTCAATTCTTCCTTGAATTTCATCCAATACCTTTAAAGCCTTTTTTTCTGTGGAATAAACACCCAATTCATAATCAAATCCATCAGTTGTTGCACCACATATCAAGCAGAAATTGCCATCATTAATAACACGCATAAAATTAATATCCACTAAAGCATTTTTTCTCTGACTTCTAATCCACACAATGCTTACCTCCTTACGGTTTCTTTTAATTCTATAGTCTCAGTAAGTTCCTTATACTTACGCATATAGAAGTCTGACTTCTTCAGATCTTCTTCCTGACCTTTGCTGGCGGCTCTGTAGCGGTACTTCCATACATTGCATAGACAGAAGGCTGCTACGATATCATCACCAAACACAAGCCTCATCTCATCAAGGCATTCTATAGCATCTTCCCTGCAGTAGTGCCTAGGATGATTGATCATATCCACTTTGTCGCCATACGCTATCTTGTTCATTTCAATTGCCTGCTTGCAGTATTCGTTAGCCTTCGTCATGTCAGCAGCCTCCTAAGTTTTCCACAAAGTCCTCATTGATAGCCTGTTTCATCTTTATGGCTCTGTCAATCCTGTGAAGGATTCGATTTACTTTCTTTTCTGTTAGGTATCCAATAGGATCACCTAACAGTTCATCACCCTTTATAAGTGCTAACTCAAATGGAGAAAAGCCATCTCCGTAGGATATGATACTTCTTTCATACATATGACAGATCACGCTTACTTTGATGTCACCAAATCTATAGAGCCACTGATTACGTTTATACTGTTTCGTAATTTCAGTATGATCTTCTGTAAAAGTTTCATAGTCTGTATGCAATTCAATTTCTGGATTCATTGTTTGTTCTCCTTTTCAAATAATTTTTTAATTTCAGGCCACCTCTTATCCAGCACAAGAGCGGTAGCCTCGCAAACGATAGACCATCTTAAAAGGTCGACAGTGGCAAATGGAAGATCCTTCTTGTTGTCACTGCGGCTCTGTCCCGCCGTCTTCTGTGTCGTCATGTGAATCAGTTCATCGACTAGACTTTCCAGGCCTTCCGGGTTTCCACTACTGTTCTGTCCCTTTTCGAGAAAGTCCCACATCTTGTCTTTCATTTGTTCTTCCCTTTCTTATTGATAGTTGTACCAAGCCTAGCAAGCGCTACACCGGTACGCGTCAGTTCCTTATCATCTGTATACAGCCTGTTTCGAGCCATATAAGCACTTTCGGCCTTGCTGACAAGGACGAGATTATCTAGGTCATAGTTTCTTCTATTACCGTCTAGAAAAGCACATTTATATCCTTCGGGGATAGGCCCATGTGCTTTTTCATAAATAAGTATGTGCTTGGCCTTCCAGTTATCCTTTTTCTTTCCTTTGTACTTGTCCGCTATCTTTACACACACGTAGCCATCCGTGCTCTCAGTCTCAGTTCCAATAGGGCACCAGTTATCTGGTCTATGGCCTCTACTGAAGCTTCCAATATTACCGCCAACATTGAACATGCCTGTAGTACCCTTGTTAACTGGAACATGACCCTTTTTAAACTTAGTATCAATTCCTGAAACTATCTTGTGATTCTTCTTGACGGACTGTATCTGCTGGCGGGTAAAGTTAGTACCCCAGTGCTCATTGAATATTCTTGTAATCTCATCAGATTCTCTTCCAGGAGCAATCTCTCTGAGATACTCAATCTGTTCTTTGGAATATTTTCTACAGCTTCCAAGGCATCGTCCTGGGTTGATACCACTTTTCAACTTATGATTATGCTTGTAGGCATCTATCTGCTTTTCTGTAAAGGAAGTGCCGAAGTGCTCATTTAGCATTTTAGTCACTTCACTAACTCTTCTTCCCTTAATGATACTGACCAGGTAGTCACTCTGCTCTTTACTGAGTAAATACTTAGGCATTATCCTATCTTCTTTCTGTCTTCGATTCTTAACATTTCAGGCACCTGACTAGGATCTCTGTCATCCATTGCATACTCCATTTTCAGCTTCTCTGCTTTTAGCACTGTATTGGCATTGGCAATGATCATACCTGCAACACTTTCAATTGCCTGGCTTCTCTTGATCTGCTGCTTTAATGCCTCACCATGCAGATCGTCATCATTTAGACGCTCGATCTGTTCGAAGAGGATATTGTTCAAATCTGTTAGTTTATTCTCCATATTTGTTTTCCTTTCAAATTGTTATTACTTCTTCGGCCTTAAATAGACTCTCTGTCTTCCGTAAGATGCACCACGTACTCTTATAGCTCCTGTACGCTTCCATCCAATGTGATCCATGATAGCCTTCAGTTCTCTTTGATCTGAGTTTGAGAATCTTACTTTTACATCGTTGAAGACCTCGCACCATATCTCTAACAGACTTACACAGTCACGTTCTTCAACTCCTTCATTCTTTGGATTCTCAAGCCACTGAACGCGGGCGCCTACTTCCATATCCAGCCAGTTTTCCGGAAGCTTTCTGTCCAGGTACTCACGAACCATATCCTCACGCACACTTCTGTACGTGTATTCTTCCTGAGCCTGCTGAGCTTGCTTCAGAAGTTCTCCATCCAGGAATAACGGTTCATGTTCCTTGAATCTCTGCTTTGCTTCGGCAAATATCTGATCGCGTTCCTTAGGCAGCTGCGTGAATACAACTTTCGTTGCACGCTCTGGGTCGGTTCCAATTGGCCAGAAACGGCGGTTACCTGTGTAGTCCCGTAAGAACTCTGTATCATTCGTGGTTCCAAAGAAAACACACTGTCTTGGATTGTCCGTAACTCGTCTTGCGTAGGCCTTACGGTATCTGTCGTCCCTTTTGCTTATAAACTGCTTCATGGACTCGATATCGGCTTTTCTAGCTGCAGATAATTCAGACCATTCAACAATCCAGGATCCATGCAGTGCCTCATATCCTTCTTTTCCAGCAATCGTTGTGATTGAATCTGAGAACCAGTCACCACCAAGAATACTGAGCATATGCGACTTACCGATACCCTGCTGACCTACGAGCACAGGCATATAGTCCATCTTACATCCAGGTACATAGATACGGTTCACGGCAGCTGTAATCGACTTACGGGCTACGGCTCTTGTATAGGCACTGTCATGCGTTCCAAGATAGTCGATAAACAGAGTATCCAGTCTAGGCACTCCGTCCCACTCAAGACTGTCCAGGTAGTCACGTACTGGGTGAAAACTGTTCTGTTCCTGTACGTAGGCTACAGCATCGTCGATCTTGCCCTTGGCCACGATGTGATAGGTCTTTTCAAGATAGTAGCGAAGTGAAGCATCATCTGTATCGTTCCAGGTCCTGTCAGTTGGGTTGAACTTCCACCATGGAAGACTTCCCGTCTTGACCGGCTTTTGAGCAAACAGATCATTGCCACCGATAGAATCCTTCAGTTTTGGATCAAGAGTCAGGATCTTAACGATGTTGTCGGTAGTCATTCTGAAGTTTCCATGCTTGTCGACATCCAGGTTTTCAAGCCAGTTTACTTCATCATTACCCCATTCTACTGTCTCATTACCCCGTTCCTGCATCTCATCTGCAAAGTCATTCTGTATTTCATTCTGCTTGTCCTTTGCCAGTTGCTTTCTTGTAAGGTCATCCTTTTGCATCATTTCAACCATGAAACCATTGGACTCACTGTCTGTGGCATCCGGCCACAGATGCAGTCTTACAAGATCATAGGCATTGCATAGCATCTGTCCGGTTGGATCGGTACTGTGGTTACTGTAGGCATACTTGTCTTCATAGATAACAAGTCCTCCGGCAGTAGACCCCTTGGCATAGGTGTAGCGGTTCGCATCGTTATCCACAGGTACATAGTCCTCCGGAATAAACTTAGCGATAGCCTCATGTATGTTGTAAGCTCGGCAGAAGGCACCAATCCATCCGGATTTCGTTAATGGATCCTCCTGCTTGCCTGTAATCTTCTTATGTAATTCAGTTTCTCTTGACGAGCGTGGCCAGAAGCTCATGTCTGTCCAATCGTCTACATTTTTCAACACGATATCCACGTTTAGAAGTATTCCGTCGATTTCCTTGAAGACATAGTCCCCATCGCTTGAAGTCGATGGCCAGAACATCATACGAGCCGGCTGATAGGTCGTATCGTCAAAGATATCCATATCGATTCTTGAGGCGACCCATCTGGCCAAAAACTCATATTCATCCGGATTCACGTTTCTGGATAAAGGAAGGATCCATCTGAATTTAGGATGTTCTGATGTGTGCTTATGTGTTGAATAAATACATCCTTTAAAGTTTGCTTTCTCATTGATCAGATCAATGAAGTTACTGGGTGCAAAGTCTGCATCCAGTGTGATACAGCTTCTGGAGATAACTGACTGATTGTTTCGTTTCCCTTCTCGTAGTTCCCCTGCAACAAAGCCTCCTACATCCTTGATTTCTGACTGCTGGTCTCTTGTCATGGATGCATACTGTGCTACGGTCTCACTTGTTCTTTTCGTAACGCTCAGTTTATCCATCAGAGCCTGCCACGACATTTCCTGGTTGTAGTACTGTCTCTGTCTTCGGTTCTTACATGTGGCAATCTTCATGCGTTATCTCCTTTCTGTCTGCTTGTTCTTATCTTTCATTCGGTTCAGAATATTTTTCTGATCATTTCTAATTGTGTTCACAGATTCCAGTGTCTCTGTGCTGACTCTTTTGATATCCTGGAAGACCTGCATGGTCTCTTTTGATAAAACAGTATCCTGTGCAGGTTCTTCCATGGTCCGGTTCAGATGAGCCAGTGACAGAGCGATACTGTCCAGACGATTGCAGATGCGGTCTCTGGCATTGTCTATTGCCTCGATCAGACGATCTACATCATCCATACTGGCCATATCGTCCTGTCTTCTCTGTTCTGCGGGTTTATTTAAATAACAGAGTCTTTGTTCGATAGCTTTTACCGAGCGTCCCTGAAGCAGAGTACTGTATGTACTGTGTATCTGCTTTGCGTTCAGTCCGATAGAAGTAAGCTGTCTTAAAAGTTTGTCCTCTGCATCTATCCATTTAGCTGACATCGTCATTCTCCTGTCATGCACCAAGTCTGGGTGCTTCTGCGACATCCAGTCCAAACACCAGCTTCAGCATCCATATCAGAAAGCTAAAGACAAGTACCCAAAGGATGCCGACAATGATTTCTCTTTTATATTTCTTCATACTATTAATCTTTCTTGTAGTAGGTACTTGTAAATCCATCACCCACAAGAATCAGATCCGGTGCCCACTCAATAGGTTTGGCCATTACTTCGAGCAGCTTTTCAAAGGCCTCCTGTTCAATGCAGGTATTAGCTTCACATATGACCTCATCATGTACATGCATGACACAGTCAACACCTATAAGGTCACAGCCCTTCATCGTCTCGCATAGACAGTCTCTCGCAATGGCCTGAACTACATTTTCCGTAAGCTTGCCACCCCATGTGTTAATCCAGCACCACTGACGTGTAGTCTGATTCAAGCCCATGAACTTTACCTGGCCATCTTCGATGCAAGGCGAAACGTAGGCTATCCTTCTGCTATTAGGAAGTTGGATGTACACATTGCCGTGTGACTTGAATACAGCCATATTGCGGTCAAGCTGCGTGTAGCCTCCGTTGATAGCCTTCTCAAACGCATGCCCTAAGGCATACCAGAAATTAGGGATATTTGGACTGGCCTGTCTCCATTTTGTTACGATCTCCTGCTGCTGTTCCGGCTCGATTCCCATCTTGCTGGCGCCAAAAGCTTCCAGTGCTGCCGTTCCGCCACCATATCCAAGTGCCAGCTCAGCAATTTTTCCTTTCTGCCTTAAATGTCCGTTTACGCCATGTTTCTCAACAGGAACACCAAACATCTGACTGGCAGACGCGCAATAGATGTCGCCTCCGTTTTTGAAGACATCCTGTCTCCACGTTGTACGTGTAAGCCACGCAATCACACGTGCTTCGATGGCACTGTAATCAGCAATAGCAAATACTGTTCCAGGACGAGGTATGATCATTGTTCTTATCAGTGTCGAGAAGACATCGTTCATTGAGCCGTAAAGAGCTTCCAGTGTTGGCCAGTCCTTCTGAGCTACCAGATTACGAGCCGTCTCCATATCATCGAAAGAGTTTCTGGGGAAGTTCTGTGGCTGGATCAATCGACCGGCCCATCTACCTGTACGGCCTCCAAAGAACTGGAAGCATCCTCTGACTCTTCCATCACTGCAAGCAGAACGGATGAAGGCTTCATATTTCTTGACACTTGTCTTTCCAAGTTCCTGACGTATCTCAAGAACTCTTCTTGCATCGTCGCTTATATCCTCTTTTAAAAGGTCCTTAACGACTTCTTTTGTAATACTGTTTACTGGGATCCCCTGCGTATCGAACAGCCACTGTTTCAACTGCATGACACTCTGCGGGTTATCCAACTTTGTAATTTCCTTAGCCTCTTTTGCAAGGCTTTCACTCAGTTCTTCATGGTAGTTCCATATAGACTGGATCAGGTCAACGGCTACCTGGATACCTCGGTCGTTGATATGCTGGTCCATGTACCAGTTCTCCCACTCGAAGTCAGGAATCTCACCCATGGCATCCAGTGTATTGTAGATAGCCTGCTCAGACTCAACATCACGTTTGTTGTACTCGATGAAGGTCTCCCACTTATCAGGTGCATGCTTAGGAAGGTTGACCGTTCTTCCGCCATTGGCCTTAGTTGGCTTGCAAGGACAGCAGAAGTACTGGATCAGGCACTTACCGGTTGCTAGCTTGACTTTGTCCTCATCCAGTCCTAAAGCAGGACCTAAGGAAGCAAGAGAACCCGGATAGCCATGTTCTACGGCCATGATCATCGTATCCTTCCACTGTTCAGGTGGAAGAAAACCTTCATAGCTTAGCTTCTTGTCAAAGTCCTTCGAGTACCAGTTATCCAGTACCTGCAGGTCTTTTAAATGCCTTGTCAGACAGACTCTTTCAAAGTTGGCATTATGAGCCACCTTGATTACGTTCTCGTCTGTAAGTGCATTTAAAATCGATATTGGAAGATGTTCTCCATTGGCCATGTCTATCACAGTTACGGGTTCATCGTTGAATGCATATCCAAATAAGAGAATCCTGAAGTCAGGACTCTCTGCATACTTGTATACTCCGCTTTTTCCAAGATCTACACTTGAATAGGTTTCCAGGTCTATATGAAGAAGATTCTTATAACCAGCCATTGTCATCAGTGCCTTCTACTTCATCTGCAAAATCAGATGTACCAGAAGCACGACCACCAAGATAGTCACCGTCCATTGTCTTCAATACATTAGACAAGCCACAAGAGATTCCGCCTGTTCCCTTGATGTACGGGAAGAAGTTGAATGTGATCTTTCCATAGCATCCTGAATAGACTTCTGCAGCAATCTGTTCTTTAGGAATGATTACTAACTGACCGCCCTGGATCTTGCATACATCCGGTGCGGTAGTTGATTTAGCACTTAATTTGTACATTCCCTTGTAGTTTGCATCTGACATTAATCTTGGGTCCTGATCACAGTCGACAAGCAATCCTTTATCTGATCCAGCAGGTCGAATGAAAGGTGTCGCCTTTGTTGCAAACGAGTTGCCATAATCGTTGATACCTTTCTGTCTAGCGGCATCATAGTTAGCTTTGATCGTATTCAATGTAGCCCTGTCTGACTTGTCGATCAGAATATCCACACTGTATTTCTTGTTTGGTCCATCTGCATATGCATATGGTTCTGCCAAGTGACAGAATGTGAATCTTACGACTCCTGTTTTTGCTTTTTGAATTGTTGACATTGTAATTACCTCTACTTTCTTTCTAATGTCTACTGAACTTCATCCTGGAAGTCCTCAACTCCGGTCTTAACGATCGAAGGACGCTTGTCTGACTCTTCTACTAAAGTCGGTTTTCCTTCAGGCTTGTTGATATATGGACTGGCCAGTTCCGTGAACTTCTTCTTACCGACAAGCTTTTCCAAATTCGTGATGGATAACAGCTCCTTTGGCTTAAGAAATTCATCTTCCTTAAATCCTTCGTCAACTAATAGTTTTTGCACGGAATCCGCGTCCACGATCTTTCGACTGCTTCTTCCTTCTACTACCTTGTAGCCTTTGTAATGAACACCTGACAGAGCCTGGTTCAAGGCAAACTCTTCGATGTCGGCACACCATTTCTTCATCTCACTCAGTCTAGGAAGCAAGGATGCAACCTCATCATCTGTAAGAAGCATGGCATCGTACAGTTTGTTCTGTTCTGCAATCGCAACGTTCATCTTGGCTCTTTCCTTGCAGTTGGCTTTCACCTTGCAGAACTGACACCACTTGCCCGCTTCCTGTTCTCCCTGGCCTTCCCAGGCTTTCTTGGCTGCAGGCTTGATGACATTCTCCATGTAGTCGCATAAGTCTACGGTTGAGATCTCATAGGTACTGATATGATCCAGACGAGGCTGGAAGATATGCATCTTTACCTTGTCAAATGCATAATAGGCTTCATATTCATGAAGAGCTCCTGCTGCATAGATCAGCAACTGAGAGTTATGAGGTGCATATACAGGCACTCCTTTTCCATATTTAAGGTCGATAACGTGCAGTGTATTGTCGCTTACGATAACGGCATCACTTGTACCGAAGCCCTCAGGAATCCATGGAGTCAGATCCAACTGAACCTCAATATCCAGCTTGGCATCCTCGCATGTCTTCTTTTCTGTGTTCAGAACCTCGATAACGTAGTCACGATAGGCGGTAGTACATTCATCCATTTCACCGTCCTCACATTTCACTTTCCTGCGAGGATGGCCTTCTACATAGTTACGAAGCTTCTCTTCGGCTTTGGAGTGAGCCAGTGTTCCTTCGGCTGAATAGATACTGGCTTTTTCCGTCACATGTTCTTCCAGTCTTGCCGATGGCGTACAGTGGATCCACCGGTTTGAACTGGATGCGGAAAGGACCGCATGTAAACTAGGCATGCAGTACCTCCCACAATTCCTGATGACGTTCTTTAGGAATATCTGTTAATTTCTTCTGTCCAAACTGAGCAAAGATAGCTAGAAGCTTTTCAAGTCCATGTGTCTGCTTGAACTCAGCACAGGCTCCACGTAATTCTTCAAAGCTGTGTTCTACTGTCTGAGGCTTTTCTGCTTCATGTTTTACAGGTCCCATACCTACTTCTTCTTGAGGCATCCAATCTTTGGCCAATGGAATTTCATTCTCAGTTGTCTTATTCTTTTGAGATGGAGCTTTTTTATTCTCTTCCCAGGCAAAAGTTTCTGGTTCAGGTAATGGACCTAACGAATCCATTCTTTTCACATCTAACTCTTTCGCTAGATCCAGGATCTTCTTGGCATTGTCAATCTCTTCCAGACTGAACTGCATAGTTAACTGATAAAACATTTTTATTCATCCTCCTCTACGATTGTGCTTTTGACATTCTCAGCGTGTTCAAGCATCATTTGTGCAAAGTCATTTGAGAGTCCACTAACCAGTTTCTCAATACCCTTATGAGCTTCAGAAACTTTTATACCGGCTAGGTAACAAAGTAAAGCCATCTGTTCGTCGTTGTAGTCTGCACCGATTACAATGTGACTTCCCTTATCACTATGACTGGCTATCTTTGCCGTGATTGTGAGCAAAGTCTTGTCCTCTGCATCTGTTGCTTTTTCAAGCAGTTCGAGTTCTTCTTTCAACTCCTTGATTCTTGTTTTTAAATCATCATTCATTTTTCTGTTTTCCTTTCTAATGTGATATAATGTAGGAAGCTAAAGACATTTCGAATCTTAGCAATGAGTCAGCGTTTCGTCCCGGTGACTCATTTTTTTTATGTCTTCTCGAGTCCTACAACCTGAATACCATGCATTGTGATATAAATTTTTAATAGGAAGATATTTACAACAAGAGCAACTTAGTCGATGTTTATTATGGATACTGGCTTGACCTGCCAGTATGCACAGTGTTCAGGTTGTAAGATTCGAGACGCTTCCACGTTATTCATCATTTTTTCTTTTCTAGTTTTTCCTTTTCCACATTACGGATAAAGTCGATGACTGACTTTCTTAGTACTTCTTCAAACTGTGGATCATTTGAAGCAACTACAGTTACACTCAATCTGGATCACCATCCTTGATCTTCTTGATTGAGATACAGAGTGCACATTCCCTTTGATCATTTTCCGGCTCAAAGTCACATGAACCCTCATAAACTCCGCATCGGCATTGCCCCATATAGTAGAATGGGCATTCCGTTATATCGATTTCATCAACAATAAATTTCATTGGACTAGCCTCCTTTCTATCCGACATATTTAAATGTGTCATAAATTACCACGGTTCCGATAATGCATCCAATCATCAATATAATTGAAATGAATAGCATTGCATTTAAGGCCCTACTTTTAACTTTTAAACATTTTTCTCTTCGGTCTAGATCAGCATAACGATGCATCATCCTTGTATATTCTGTTTCATGTGAATTGTTTGCGAATGGAGCAAGCTCACACTGCTGTTCCATAATGGCATCGGCCTTCTTTACGGCCTTTGCTCTAGATGTTGATTTTGCGGTTGGCATAATGTTATTTCCTTTCTTATCTCCTGATATAATTAAGTCAGGAGGAATACCTATGAATACTAATTTTGAAAATATAAATCTTTATATTCACGAACGATATAAACTGTTCTGTTTACGCTGGATCAAGAAACAGGTAACGGAGGCCTACTTTGGTAAAGAAACTACCAGAAAGCTTACTACCTTACATTTTCTTGAGGCTCGCTATGAATTCAGTGATACAACGAAGACTAAAGTCGTGAAGTCCACTTTCTATGAACTGACGGATACTTACTTCAGATACTGTGTCTGGAGAAGAAACCGGTTCTTCTATGGAGCACTGTGGCCACAGCTTGTTGCGGGTATCACATCTCTAATAGTCTCAGTACTAACAGTAGTAGTACTAATGAGCTTAGGACTGCGATGATCAGATGATATTGCAGTCTTTTCTTATACAGAACCTGGAAGAACTCTTCTGTTGCTTCATCGATTCCGTATTCCTTAATAAACTGTTTTCTCAGTCTTTCATAATCTTCTTTTGTTTCGTACATATGTTTCCTTTCTTATCTCTGAGCGGCATTTGTGGTGCCACTTCACTAGGACATTTTGTCTTTTGCGAAAAGTTGGTATCTTCATGTCCTTGCTAAAAGCTTCTGGATCTCTGCTAAAGGGGTTTATTATATTTTTTTGACTACTTTTTCTTTCAGTTGCTTTGAATGTGAGGTAGGTAGAGCACAGACTGAAAGAGCGTCATATGACTCGAACGAAATCGCAGGACCCAGTATCTTGCGGCGACAGGTTCTCCTTTCTAATCTGGGAAATGACACCGCAAATACCGTTCAGAGAAATTTCATATTTATGTGCACTTCTTAAGATATAGCGTTTTCTCTTAATGCAGTGCTTTATACGTTGTAACGATGATACTGATAATAGAAATCAGTATCGCAATAATTGAGCAAATATTTGAAGCCTTGTACCAATTCATTTTCTTTTCTCCTTTGTATGCTGCAAGCATACTTTTTCTGATTTAACCTGTGATACAATTTCCTTTTGAAAGGAGGTGTATCTAATGGCAAGAGCTAGAGTTAAAGTTGTTTCAGAAACTTCTACTGGACTAAACAACAGAGTGAGTATCAATGGCGTTGTATACACGAATACCCAAGCTTACAACAAAGCTGTGAGAGGCGAAGTAAACGGGTATCACGGTGTAAAGAACTCCGATGGCACTAAGTTCATTCGTAGTAATCCAGATAAAAGCACTAACAACAATCTAGATAAATAGGGACTCGTTAATTCGAGTCTTTTTCAATTAAGACCTCATAATCATCATCTGTGATCTCTTTGATTCCTTCTTCGTCCTCAAAGATACGAGTGATGACTGAATTGTCTGATTTTCGAATTACTGTAATCTGCATATATTCTCCTTTGTATGCTGCAAGCATACTTTTTCTAATTTTTTTATGTGTTACAATTTTCTTTTGGAAGGAGGTGTATAACATGAATAAAGATTTTAAAGACTTTGAGACAATTCTCAATGAGCATCAGGACACAATGACAATGCTGATTCGTAAAGAACTTTCTGACATTTCAGTGAATGTTTCATTCACAAATGACTCAGAAGGTTTTGAAGAGTTTACTCGTATTCTTCTTTCTAAAGTCCCCGTGATCTCTTACCGAACGTCTCTAGAGCTTTTGAAAGCCTATCATTTGTGGCTGACTTCTGATAATGACAAGTAGATCTAGCAAGTTTTTTTTCGTCTATCGTTAAAGGCACATTTACTCGCACCATTTGTGCCTTTTCCTTCAGAATTCTTCCCCTGATGACATTTTCTTTTCTCATATAACTTCTTCCTTTCTGTTAATTTCCATATTGCGAGGCTATAAATTTGGAGGTAATTAAGTTGACAAGTTTTTTTTGCCTTTCCTATTCCTTTGTTTTGCTTAACAAAGAGTGCGCTGTCAGTTCCTTAACAACTGGCAGTTTTTTTTATTTACTGAAAAACAACTCGTCGATGTTCGCATCTGGAAATCTGTTCTTGAACTTACGAAGGAACGCATAGCTCGGTTTTCGATATCCCGTTTCAACCTTGCAGTAGTATGAAGGTGAAACATGTATCTCCTTCGCCATTTCTTTCTGTTCCAGGCCTGTTCGGTTTCTGAAGTCCTTTAGCTTCGTGTCCCCTTTCACATCAGGCCCTCCTCATCCTCAATATCTTCATCCTGTCGACCACTGCAGAACTTGTTGATGAAGTACACCTGACCCTTGCCAGTCACCTTCGTTGTTCTTGTTTCAAGAGGGCTCTTGTCTCCACGCTGCACGGTACGTACTATGATCTCAAACAGACCAAGCTCCAAGGCTCTCTGTGTCGGCTCGCAGGATCCTTTGCAGATATATCCTCTTTCACGCATCCAGGCATACAGTCTCTTCTCACCGATTGCGAATCCGTTCTGCTTGATCAGATGGGCAAGTTCTCTGACCAGGATAGCCGAGTCGCTGGCAACCACGCTCTCTGCGAAGATCACCTTCGGTTTCTGTTCTTCAAGCTTATTATTCGTTTCTTTCAGTTCCTTTGTTTTCTGTTCAATAAGTTCTTTCTGCTCCTTGATCATCGTATCGGCTTCCAGTACGGCCTTGGCCAGAAGCTCTTCTCTTGATAAAGGCTTTGGAGCATACTTTCCAGTTTTTCGAATCTGTGGTAATACTTCACTCGTGATCCAGTGCTTGAACTCCTTGGCGCTTGGAAGCTTGCTGGATAATATCAGTGAGTATAATCCTGACTCGTTGATGATAGTCATTTTTCTGTTTTGGCCGCCATCGTGAATCACGACGGTATTCTTATCATCTTCATAAACATGTCTTGCTAGAGCATTTTCTGATTTTGCGTATCCTAGAATCTTCGCTACATCTTTACCAACAAACCAGGGTTCTCCGTCAATTTGTAGGGTCCTCACATCTTTGTTTTCAAATTTAAATAATTGCAGGTCATTCATTTTACTTGGTTTCCTTTCCGATATCTTATATGTCTTAACTGTTCACTATAGTTGACAGCTAGAATAAAAAAATATCTGACACATTTGAGTTTAAAGCTTCAGCGATACTAAGCATTGTATTCTTAGTGATGTTAACATCATCGCCATTTTCAATTCTTGAAATCAAATAACGAGATACATTTGCTTTTTTTGCCAATTCCTCTTGTGTCAGATTTTGTTCAACACGATATTCTTTTACTTTGTTTTTCATGCCGATCACTCCTTTCATTGTCAATTATAGTTTACACTATGCAACGTGTCAACTATAAATTACATTTTTGTTGATTTTTCAAAATATGTATTGTATAGTTGACATGAAAGGAGCACTATATGAAATTAGGAAAAATAATAAAGGACTATATTAAAGAGCATGATATTTCTATCAGAGAATTTTCTAGACAAAGTGAATTATCTAATACCTATATAACTAATATAGTAAATAACGAAGATTCAAACCCCAGTGTAGAGGCCTTGGGTAAAATTGCGTCCGTAATGGGCTATAGCACAATTCAATTATTTGAAATGCTTGATGGTGATCAAATGTTTCATATAAACACTACTCCAAGTTACACACTATCTGAAGAAGAAAAAGACATTATAGATAAGTATAGAACCCTAGATGAAAAAGGTAAGCATACAGTAAATATGATTCTTCGCATGGAATGTGAAAGATTAAAGGACAATAAATAAGTGATGGGACCTGACACCCCGTTTCAGGGTGTCAGCTTGTCAAGGAGTCGCGTTTCACGACTCCCTTGGTAAAATAAAAAAAAAGAACACGGACTAGGCGTTCTTCACAATAGAAGGTGTATTCCTGTTCTTCAGTGTTCTCTTTGGATGGGGTACCATTTTGGTACCGCATATATAAATAATAAATTAAAACAATTGATACCTCAACAATAAAATTCTATAATAGGAATAGAAATGGTTGCTTTCGAGGCGACTAGTAGACCTCCTTTCCTGTTCTAGGATTGGAGGTTTTTACTTTATAAATTTTTGAAAACTTGATGATTGACAATAAAGAAGTGCTTAAGTAGAATGAGACCTGGATAGCGGTAGAGAATTCTAAGTGAACCTACCTGCGCAGGAAGGTCTCTCATTCGTGAGAGGCTTTTTCTGTTTAAGCTTTTGAAAACTTAGAATAGCTCGATTTTGACATTTCCATATCCTTCAATTAGAATATAATTGAATTATGGCCTTAGCGACGAAATTTCGGTGACACATGTTCATATCGCATGTGGGCACCGCGGATATGGGAAAGCTATTCTATCAAGGATAGCTTTTTTCTATTATATAGGCAATTCAATTGCAGCCTTATGATTGACACTCCATGATGGTTTTGCTAAGATGTTTTACGTTAACTCGGTCTTAGTTGGAACCCCCGGTATCAGGGATAAGGTTGTGACTAAGACCTTTTTATATAGAATTTAAAATAAAAGAGATCAACCCCCCGGCACATAGGAATGCTCAGTGATTACTCACCTACCCCATTCTGGGACCCAGCGTTTATCCTTCGTAAGTTGATCTTTACTTATATTTTAATTGAACAGGGCTAAAAGTCAATTTAAGACAACAAAAAAAAGATCCTTCACCGCGCCAACAGTGAAGGATAGATCGATACAGTCTGCGCCAACAGAACTGCATCAGCATTGTAAAATTATGACCTGCTAAAATCACCTTTTACAGTGCTCATTTTAACATATTTTAGAAAGGATGGAAACAAGAACAATGAATGAGTACCTTATGTATCTAAGAAAATCTCGTCAGGACAATCCGGATGAGACTGTAGAGGAGGTTCTTGCAAAGCATGAACGAATTCTACAGAACTTTGCTACAAACCAGCTTGGACATGCAATTCCAGAGGAGTGCATCTACCGTGAAGTCGTATCCGGTGAGATGATCTCAGACAGACCTCAGGTCAAGGCTCTTTTCAGAGCTATCGAATCCAGTACGATCAAGGGCGTTCTCGTGGTCGAGCCACAGCGTCTTTCCCGTGGTGACCTGGTAGAGTGTGGAACCATAGTACGATATTTCAAATACTCCAACACTCTTATCTACACGCCCGCGAAAATCTTCAACCTGAAGGATGACTTCGACTGTCGAATCTTCCAGGATGAGCTTATGCGTGGCCGTGAGTACTTTGAATACTCTGTACGCATCATGCAGCGCGGAACTAAACAGTCCATACTTGAAGGAAACTACATTTCTCCTGAACCGCCTTACGGCTATCAGAAAGTCAAAGAAGGAAAAAGGCAGTACCTTGTAGTGGATCCCGTTGAATCCGAGTACGTGAAGATGATCTATAATCTGTACCTGAGTGGCTACGGCATCAAGCGCATCGCCAACAAACTGAATGAACTGAACATCCGACCAAGAAGAATAAGCTACTGGACACAGTCCTCTATTCTGCGTATTCTTGGCAATCAGGTCTATACAGGGTGCATCGTATGGAACCGAAGAAAGCGTGAGCGTATTCTTATCAACGGTGAGATCAAAAAGAAGGATGTCTATCAGGAAAAGCCTATCATCGTAGAAGATACGCATGAAGCCATCATAGACAAGGAGACCTTCCAGAAGGTGCAGGAACTCAAAGGCAAGGCTCCACGAATCAGTCAAGGCACCACATTTAGAAACACGTTCAGAGGACTCTTGAGATGTGCTGTATGCAATCATGCTATGAAGTGTCAGGTCAAGGCAGACGGCTCGATACGATACTTCTGTTCGCAGTCTTCCCGATGCGGATGCTACGGGACTACGGAAAAGACGATCACGGAAGAAGTCATCAAAGGGCTTAAGCAGCATTTAAATGACTTTGAGGTGGATGTGCAGACAAGCAGTCTGATCTCCGTCAAGCAGCATGAGACGATTCTGTCTGAGCTTGAGTCAACACTTGCCTCTTTGGAAGAAAGACAGCAGAAACTATATGAATATCTGGAACATGGCTCATATACTGAAAAGGTATTTATCGAGCGTAACCGCATTCTGAACGAAGAGCGAATCGCACTGAACGCTCAGATCGAAGCGGAAAAGCAGAAACTGAACGAACCGGCAGACACGAAGCAGATCAAGGCAACTCTTCATGAGGCCATCAGCCTATTAGAGGATGATACTGTATCGGCCTATCAGAAGAATCAGTTTTTGAAGTCCTTTATCTCTGTGATCCACTATAAAAAGACGGTCCGGCTTCAGAATAACAAAAAAGGCACTGTCCTTTCAGACAATGACCTTGTTTCACTGGAGATAGTTTTAAAGTAGTTTGCTTGGTGTAGCTAGTACATCGGTGCTCCGTTCGATAGGGAATGTAACTAAAATAGAAGATCACATTGGCCTTTAAGGCCCACGTCTGATCACACAAGGAAGCTGAAAGAACATCTTTCACCTGATCAAGTGGATTTAAAAACTCAATTTTATGTTCCATCGGTAAATAATGATACGTGCCTGGTTCTAACCCTTCTACATTTTGACATACAAAGTAGAGCTCAAAGCCATGACGAGCCCCACCAGATGGGACAGTACGCAAGGTTGCATACTTTTTGCCCCGTAATTCCTTTACACCTTGACAAGTCCACAACATGTAAGAAAGCTCTAACAGAGACATTGCTTCATTTGTATAGACTCTAGAGCTATGACGTGTATTTATAATATTTAGAAAATCAGTTTGAATCGATAAATCCTTAAAATTTCTAGGTAAATCTATCGATTCTTCTCGCATTCTTTCCTTCACAAGTGGTGGTTGGGGCAACTTTTTATCTTGGTCTGACTCAAAGTCTACGTTTTCATATTTTAAATCAGAATAATCCATAGTATCTATCCTCCTAATGCTGTAGCTCATCTAACAAACGAGCTTTTTGTGTTCCTATCAATAAGACTTGTTTATACTTTTCATAAACCGCAATAGAATGAGAGCTTAAATACAAAGCCATCTCACTTGACATAGTCAAATTCGTGACAAAAATTGTCATTTCCTGTCCATTCTTAAATGCACTCTCCATAAATTCAAACGCATTTTCAATTTGAATCTTTAAATTTTCATCCAAGACATCCACCTTATTCTTTTGTTCAAAGAAAGATTTTGTACATTGCTCAAAACGATCCTTAGGTGATAAAGCTTCATCCACATTTACCTTTTGAATTTGTTCTAAAACCACATCATATTCATGTTTTTGACGAACACTCAACAATTCACTTTGTACCTTATCATGATAGATATCCATAAACTCTTTAACACAAGCTTTATAAGAAGAATCCATCTTCTTTCGATACTCCTTTAAAAATCCGTACCAAAGATTGGTACAATTCTTTTCAAAAGAATACTGCATTACATTTCTTAATAGCCCATCCATAACTAAATTGACAACAGATACTCTTTCATCAAAATCAGCATTAAATAAGCGAGCATATATTTGACTGGATACATTGCCATTTAAAATATCATCAATTCCATAATCATCCTGATACTTTTTATAAACAAGGTAATACGCAAAGACATCTTCTGCGATATCTTCATGGTGCAAATATTCATAGATCGTATCCTGCGAAATTTCCAGATTCATTTTTTCATAAGTATATAATAAATGCGATAAGTCTTCCCAGCCTCGCGCCGTCACAAATTCCATACCATCTACACTTGTTGAAACCGTATAGAAATGGTTCGGTTTTAATTCTAAATAGCTTAGAATCATTGGATGAATATGACTTGAAATTGCATATTCCTTCCACACATAATAGTCCGTTTCCACATTTATATAGCGAATTCGATCCATTGTCACAACATCAAAATCACGAACCGATTTATTATATTCACTTGGATTTCCCGCAGCTACAATAATCCAGCCAGCTGGAACCTTCTGATTTCCAAAGGTCTTATTTTGTAAAAACTGCAGCATTGTAGGTGCAAGTGTTTCCGAAACACAATTGATTTCATCA
>OBXA01000353.1_pt1 | contig 37769 bp, 34 predicted proteins | sample 1538121 | NCBI WGS metagenome assembly OBXA01 (sample SAMEA2580133, study PRJEB22360) | human gut metagenome | biome: human gut; feature: human-associated habitat; material: faeces | place: Denmark | collected 2008/2010 | reverse complement strand
CCTCGCTGCCCCGGTCGTTGTCGGCGTTGAACGGAGGAGCCGGTTCCGGCAGGCGAAAGCCGCCTGCGCCGCAGTCTGATCGGTGATCTGGCGGTGCGTATCCTGTGCGGCGATACCTCTCCGCTGTATGCAAAGCTGTACGAGAAGCGGCTGCTCGGACGCGATTTTGATGTGGATTATTCGCTCATTCCGGATGGCGCATGCGCGATCCTCGGCGGCGAGAGCCGAGATCCGGCGGCTGTGCGCGAAGCACTTGAGCGGGAGACTGCACGGCTGGCGCAGGAGGGCATCGAGCCGAAGCTGTTCCGCCGCATGAAGAACGCGCTGTACGGCATGCGTTTGCGTATGCTGGATGTGCCTGATCTGTATGCACGGCAGGAGATCGCTTCTGTTTTTGCGGGCGAACATTATCTGGATTTTGCCGGGCTGTTTGACACCATCCATGCGGAGGATGTGCAGGAAATGTTCCGCCGCTGGGCACAGCCGAACCGCTCGACCATGTCGGTGGTAGAGCCGAAGTAACGATAGAAAGAAGAAAGATCATGGAACACGCAATTTCATTTCCGGCGCTCGGACTGGATTTTAACATCAACCGTGTCGCCGTCAATCTGTTCGGCAAGGATATTTACTGGTATGGCATCATTATCTGCCTGGGCTTTGTGCTGGCGGCGCTGTATGTCAATCGACGGACGAAGGAGTTCGGCGTTACGTCGGACAATCTGATGGATTGCCTGATCATCTGTGTGCCGGTCGGCATCATCTGCGCTCGTATTTACTATGTGGCATTTGAATGGGGCTATTACAGCCAGCATCCGAATGAGATCATCGCCATCTGGAAGGGCGGCATTGCGATTTACGGTGCGGTCATCGGTGTTGTGATTGCACTGGCGGTGTACAGCAGAATTAAGAAACTGTCGTTTGCCAGCCTGTGCGATCTGGCGGCATTCGGTCTGCTGATCGGTCAGTGCATCGGAAGATGGGGCAACTTTGTCAACGGTGAGGCACATGGCGGTGCAACCTCTCTGCCGTGGGGCATGAGCATTGACGGCGCTTCTCCGGTGCATCCGACCTTCCTGTATGAGTCGCTGTGGAACTTTGTCGGTTTCCTTGTGCTGCATTTCTATTCGAAGAAGCGCAGGTTCAAGGGCGAAATGGCGCTGCTGTATGTAGCGTGGTACGGTCTGGGCCGTGCGTGGATCGAGGGCCTGCGGACGGACAGCCTGTATCTCGGCCCGGTGCGCGTATCGCAGCTGCTGGCCGGCATAAGCTGCATTGCGGCGATTGCTGTGCTGGTGTGCCGATATAAGCGCATCAAGGTCGAGAAGGCATTCTACGCGCCTGAGCAGGACAAGACGGACGAGAAAAAAGGCGAATAACATTTCACGATAAAGGAGAACGACAATATGAGTGCAGTAAGAATGGACGGCAAGGCACTGTCCGCGAAGGTGCGCGGCAGCATTCTGGCAGAGACCGAGGCGCTGAAAAAGCAGGGTGTAACGCCGGGTCTGGCGGTTATTATCGTCGGCAACGATCCGGCGAGCGAGATTTACGTCCGCAATAAGGAGCGCGCCTGCGAGCAGTGCGGCTTTTACAGCGAGAAGTACGCGCTTCCCGAGGAGACCACGCAGGAGGAACTGCTCGGTCTGATCGCACAGCTGAACGAGAGCCCGGCAATTTCGGGCATCCTGTGCCAGATGCCGATGCCGAAGCATATTTCCGAGCAGGCGGTCATCGACGCCATTGACCCGAAGAAGGACGTGGACGCGTTCCATCCGGTCAATGTCGGCAAGATCATGGTCGGCAATTTTGATTTCGTGCCGTGCACGCCCGCGGGTGTCATGGAGCTGCTCGACGAGTACAAGATCGACCCGAAGGGCAAGGAGTGCGTCGTGGTCGGCCGCTCGAATATCGTCGGCAAGCCGATGAGCATGCTGCTGCTGCACCGTCACGGTACGGTTACCATCTGCCACAGCCGCACGCAGGATCTTGCAGAGGTGTGCCGCCGTGCGGATATTCTGGTCGCCGCTGTCGGCAAAGCAGGCTTTATTACGCCGGATATGGTCAAGGAGGGTGCAGTGGTGATTGACGTTGGCATCAACCGCAACGCCGAGGGCAAAGTCTGCGGCGATGTGGCGCCGGAGGTTATGGAAAAGGCCTCTTACATGACGCCGGTTCCGGGCGGTGCCGGTCCGATGACCATCACCATGCTGATGAAGAATACGCTCAAGGCGGCAAAGCTGCAGAACGGCATCCGGTAAATAAAAAACGTCCGTATCCGGGTTGACAATCCGGATACGGACGGGTATACTGAAAGTAACGAAAGGTGCTGCCGGTAGACAGTCAGCCCCTAAAACTGTGGAAAGAAGTAATCGCACATGTAGGAGTGTCGGCGGTTACTTCTTTTTTGTTCCTAAAATACGCTCAATGAGTACGAGTATCACTACAAGTATTACGAGATATTCCATAGAACCACCCCCTTGCAGGGGCAAGACTTAACCGCCTACCGTGAAAGCACAGCAGCACCTTTCTTACCGTTAAGTATAGCAGAGTTCGACAGAATGTGCAATACGGTGCGGCGGTAATCAATTACAGCCTTTTTCAATTCCTCCAGATTTCGGCGGGATTGTTTTTATTTTGTAAATTAGAAAAGATTGACCTTTGTCCGGATTCATTCTATAATAAAGCTAATGAGTTAACCGCAACATACGGTTTATCACGTCAGGGGAGGACGAATACAATGGATATGAAGAAGCTTGCCGGCGATAAGGCGGCAGAGTATGTAAAGGACGGCATGGTTGTTGGTCTGGGCACCGGTTCCACTGCGTACCACATGGTAAATGCAGTAGGCGAGATGGTAAAGAACGGCCTGAAGATTCAGGCGATCCCGACCTCCAAGGCTACCGAGGCGCAGGCTCGTGAGCTGGGCATTCCGCTGCTAACCATCGACGAGCTGGATCACGTTGATCTGGCAATCGACGGCGTAGATGAGATTGACCCGCAGTTCAACGCCATCAAGGGCGGCGGCGGTGCGCTGTACCGCGAGAAGGTCGTTGCATCCATGGCGAAGAAAGTTATCTGGATCATGGACGAGTCCAAGCTGGTAGACAAGATCGGCGCTTTCCATCTGCCGGTTGAGATCGCACAGTACGGCTCCAAGCAGGCGATGGAGCGCATGGCAGCTTACGGCTGGAATCCGGTTCTGCGTGTACGCGACGGCAAGACCTTCGTTACCGATAACGGCAACTTTATCGCGGATCTGCACCTCGGCGCAGGCTTTGACATTCAGGACGTTTACTCCAAGCTGACCGGCATGCTCGGCGTGCTGGAGCATGGTCTGTTCCTCAACATGTGCAAGCGCATGATCGTCGGCCACTCCAACGGTGAGGTTCAGGTCATCGAAAATCCGTCCAAGTAAGCGCAGCTGAAAGGCAGGAGAATTAATGATGGATCAGAACGATCAGAACGACCGCTTCGACAGATTCGACCGCTTTGAGCCGGACTTCAGCCGGTTCGAAAGTGCCTCGGACCGCAGTGAGCGCTCGAGCAGCCTCGACCGCAGTGAGCGTCCCGCACGCACAGGCAGACGTCAGTCGGCACGTCCGGTGCGTTCCGGCATGCGTATGGGCAAAGGCAAGCCGATGCGCAGAGCATCGGTCAAGCTGAACTACCGCATGGTGCTCTGCATTGCCGTGCTGGTACTGCTTTTGCTGACGATCATCTTCGGCGGACTGTTCAAGTCCCGCGGCAGTAAAATTGCGGACCTGAACTCGCAGATCGAAACACTGAATAAGGATAAGGACAATCTGTCCGCACAGATTGGTGCGCTGACGCAGGAGAATCAGACCCTGCAGAGCAGCATCACTGCAACGCTTCCTGCGGCTAAGACCGCAGAGACCAACAGCATCGTGGATCTGATCCCGATGCTGAACGACGGCGTTTATGTAGTACAGAGCACCGGCTCGCAGCTTCGCTACATCAGCGTTCCGAAGGGCTATTTGCAGGACAAGCTGGGCGAGTACCGCGATGACGCTTCCGGCTATGCTGCCTCCACCGGCGATGCACCGATCTGCCAGTACTATGTGCTGTTCACCGACCGCGTAATCGGTCTTGCAGAGGGCGACACCGGCTTTGTCAGCACCGACCGCAGCGCAACCGGCTCGTCGAGCACGATTCCGTCCGGTTTCTATGACTTTGTTGCTTCGTTCTTCAATAACAGCAGCAATACCACGGCTTCCGGCAGCAGTTCGAGCGATAGCAGCAGCTCGGATAGCAGCAGCTCGGATAGCAGCTCTGACAGCTCGAGCGACAGCAGTGCGTCCGACAATTCGTCTGACAGCAGCGCTTCTTCCGCATCTGCGGATGCAAACGCATAATCTGCGGAAAAATTAAAAAAATCAGAGGCATGGACTTGACAGTTCGTGCCTCTTGTGCTATGCTATTAAAAGCCGCATTGTGCATAGGCTTTTGTAAGTGTGTATCAAACGATGCACCGCCGTGCCAAGCGTGACTCTACAACGAAAGAGAGGGAAAACACATGTATGCCATTCTGAAAACTGGCGGCAAGCAGTACAAGGTATCCGAGGGCGACGTAATCTACGTTGAGAAGCTCGGCGTAGAGGACGGTGCTACCGTATCCTTTGACGAGGTTCTGGTAGTAGGCGAGGGTGATTCCATCACCGTAGGCGCTCCTTACGTTTCCGGCGCGGTTGTAACCGGCACGGTTGAGAAGACCGGCAAGGGCAAGAAGATCAACATCTTCAAGATGAAGCCGAAGAAGGGTTATCGCCGTCGTCAGGGTCATCGTCAGCCGTACACCAAGGTGACCATCGCGTCCATCAAGGCGTAAGACCGTGACCAAAGTCACTTTTTCGCTGCAGGAGGATAAAATCCTCGCGGTAGATATTCTCGGCCACGCAGGCTATGCGGAGGAAGGGGAAGACATCGTTTGCGCAGCGATCTCCAGTGCGGTTATGCTGACGCATGCGCTGCTGTATGATGTACAGCATATTCCGGTCGATACTCTTATCGAGGACGACGGAGCGCATATCCGCTTTACGCTGCCGAAAGGCGATGTAGAACGCGGACAGGATGCACTTTGTGCTCTGAGACTGCATTTTTCCGAACTGGAACAAAATTATTCTGATTTCTTGAACGTAATGGAGGTGCAAGCAGATGCTGAAGATTAGCTTACAGTTTTTCGCTCATAAAAAGGGCGTTGGTTCGACCAAGAACGGTCGTGATTCCGAGTCCAAGCGACTGGGGGTAAAGCGTGCAGACGGTCAGACCGTACCGGCAGGCAACATCCTGGTTCGCCAGCGCGGCACCAAGATCCACCCGGGTGTGAATGTTGGCCGCGGTAAGGACGACACCCTGTTCGCAAAGGTTGAGGGCGTTGTTCGCTTCGAGCGTCTGGGTAAGGACCGCAAGCAGGTTTCCGTTTACCCGCAGTAATTATAGCGTTGCGTATAGGGGGCTTCAAAAGCCCCCTATATTCAAATTCCGGTTCCTTGCGAAACCGAAATTTGATACCCCAACGGCGCCGCACAATGCGGCTGGGTCGGGGTAACAAAACATCCGGCAAAGCTGGACGTTTTGTTGCGGCACGGAGTGCCGCGATTAAATGATTGCGCCGGAGGCGCAATTCGCTGCGGCGGGCCGATGGCTCGATTTTCCGTCCGGAAAATCTGCCATGTGGTTGCAGTTTGCAAGCAAACTGGTATTTTATTGTCCCAGACTTCGTCTGGGATTTTGTTGATTTTAGATAGATATTACACCTTTGAGAAGAAAGGAGGACTACCATGTTTATTGATATTGCAAAAATCAAGATCGTATCAGGCAAGGGCGGTGACGGCAAGGTTGGTTTCCACCGCGAAAAGTATGTGGCAGCCGGCGGTCCGGACGGCGGCGACGGCGGTCGCGGCGGCTCGGTCATCTTCAAGGTAGATGACAATCTGTCCACGCTGCTCGATTTCCGTTACAAGAAAAAGTATGTCGCGGCTCCCGGTGAGCCGGGCGGCGGCAAGCGCTGCAAGGGCAAGGACGGTGCGGACCTGATCATTCGCGTACCGCGCGGCACGATCATCCGTGACCAGAAAACCGGTCAGGTCATGAAGGATATGTCCGACAGCGAGCCGTTTGTAGCAGCCAAGGGCGGCAACGGCGGCTGGGGCAACACGCATTTTGCAACGCCGACGCGTCAGGCACCGCGTTTTGCCAAGCCGGGTCTGCCGGGCGTGGAGCGCGACATTATCCTCGAGCTCAAGCTGCTGGCCGATGTCGGTCTGGTCGGCTTCCCGAACGTCGGCAAGTCCACGCTGCTGAGCATGGTCTCGGCGGCGCGCCCGAAGATTGCAAACTACCACTTCACGACTCTGGTGCCCAACCTCGGCGTGGTTTCGGTCGGTGAGGAGCAGAACTTCGTCATGGCCGACATTCCGGGCATTATCGAGGGCGCGAGCGAGGGTGCCGGTCTGGGCCACGACTTCCTGCGCCACATTGATCGCTGCCGACTGCTGCTGCATCTGGTTGACGCGGCAGGCAGTGAGGGCCGCGACCCGATCGACGACATTGAGAAGATCAACGCAGAGCTTGCCGGTTACAGCGAGTTTCTGGCAGCGCGTCCGCAGATCATTGTTGCCAACAAGACCGACCTGCTGGGCGATGACCGTGAGCCGGTCGAGAAGATCCGCAAGTACGCAGAGGAGCGCGGCTTCCTGTTTGCGGAGCTGTCCGCGGCGACCAACCAGGGCGTCAAGGAGCTGATGAATCTGACGTGGCACGAGCTGCAGCAGCTCCCGCCGGTATTCATCTACGAGCCGGAGTTCGTCGAGGTCGAGGAGAAGGCCGCAACCGAGAACGACTGGACCATCGAGCGCGACGGCGACGCATACGTTGTCACCGGTGCATGGGTGGACAAGATTATGGGCTCGGTCAACATCGACGACTATGAATCTCGCCAGTATATGGATCGTATGCTCCAGTCCGCAGGCATTTACGCCAAGCTGGAGGAAATGGGCATCGAGGAGGGCGCTCCGGTCGTGATCGGAGAGTTCGAGTTCGAGTACGTTTATTAAAGCGCGAGAAAGAGGACCTTGGGGTCCTCTTTTTTTATCGTATATACAGAGTGAAGTGTGGAGAACGTAGTGGGAGTAGCATAATGTAGAATCACTAAAAAATTATATCGTCCTATGTTCAACTCGCTGAAATAGTGCTACAATTAACTCGGAATGCACAAAAAGGGAGTTGACAAACTGTGCAACAACAAAAGAACGATAAAACAACCTGCCTGTTGCTTGCGCTGACCACGATTTTCTGGGGCAGCTTGTACACGGCAAGCAAGGTACTGCTTGATGTGATTCAGCCGTTCACGCTGCTGTGCCTGCGCTACATCATCGCGGCCATTGCCATGACCATCCTGCAGTGCCTGCGCAAACCCGACCCGAACGGAAAGCCGCGCAGGATCAAGGGCGGTGACTGGAAATATGTTATCATGTTCGGTCTGGGCGGCTATGTGCTGTCCATCGGTCTGCAGCAGTACGGCACCAAGCTGGCGGGCGCATCACTGGCATCGCTCATTAACTGCATGAACCCGATCGCTATCTGCTTCTTTGCGGTGCTGCTGCTGCATGAGCACATGACGATGAAGAAGGTCGTCTGCATTGTCAGCGCAGTTGCCGGTGCGGTCTGCATCGTCGGGGGAGACGCCGGCGGCGGTCATATCCTCGGCATAGCGCTTTCGCTCGGTTCGGTGCTGACGTGGAGCGCGCTGAGCGTGTTCATGCGCTCGTTCACGCAGAAGTATGACGCGCTGACCGTCACGACCTGCGGTATTTATGTTGCCGCTATCGGTACGCTGCCGCTGATGCTCCGCGAGATCATCACCCACCCGGAGATGGACTTCCTGCACGCGAAGTACATCCTTGTGCTGTTTTATGTGGCGATTTTTTGCACGACCATTCCGCATTCGCTGTGGAATTACTGTCTCTCCCGTGCAGAGGCGAGCACCTGTTCTCTGTTTTACCCGATTCAGCCGCTCACCTCGATGGTGCTCGGTGTCCTGCTGCTGAACGAGCACATGACGGTCGGCTTTATTGCCGGTGCGGTGCTTATCGTGTTCGGTGTGCTGTATTCAACGCTCGGCAAAGAGAAAAACAGATGAGCTGCCTCGGCTATGCCCGATGTTACAGGTTAAGCTGAAAAATCCTCCTGTCTTCAGAAAGAAGGCAGGAGGATTTTTGCAATCATTCAAAACGGCGAAAGAGAGATGATGATGAAGCCCGAAGAGTAAAAACGTAGGGATGCAGTTCGGACGGTGTCGGATTGCAGCCGGTTTGCTGAATTTACAATCCCAAATCCTTAAACCGCGAATACATGGACTGTACGCCGTACAGTGCCGCCACCGGATTGTGCTGCAGTACCCGGTCCTTGACGATCATAACCGTTGTCGGAACCTTGCTGTGGCGCAGAAACAGGGTATCATGTCCGACGCACAGACCAATCACGATGTTGAAATCGCAGCCGTGCGCGGCAAGCGTCTTGGCCTGCATGATCGGGTTGCACATGGACTCGTGTCCGCAGCCGCCGTTGAGCTTTTTCTCGTTCGGCACGCCGATCTCGGTCTTGTCCTGTGCACCGACCTTGCAGCCGACCGTGAAATATTCGATGCCTTTTGCCTTGAGAATACGGGCGAAGATGGAAGTCTCTCGCATCAGACCGACGCAGGACGCGATGCCGATCTTTTTATAACCCATGCGCTTGATAAACTCGATGGTTTCCTCGACACGGGTCAGGCGGCCGTAAAACTCGCCTTCAATGCACGCGGAGGTGCGGGCAATCAGACCCTGTTCCGGGTCGTTGCGGTAGATTTCAAGTGTTTCCTCGAGCAGTGCCTTATCTACGTTCGTCGTCAGGCAGAACGGCGGGTACTGCTCCTCGCTGGCAGAACGGCAGCCGAGTCTGCTGCAGTCCGAGCAGCTGTGTGTGCATTTCAGTTCCGACATAATCCTTTCCTCCCTGTAAAAACAATGTTATGCCTTTGCGTTTGTGTCCTGTGCGGGCTTGGTGATTTTGCCGCTGCAGCAGTCGTCCTCAGCCTCGGCTGCTGCTGCCGGCTGGAAGCTGACAGAGGAGGCCTTTGTGGATTTAGTGGCGGTATCGGTGGAAGCGTCGCTCTCCGGTGCATCCGGAACATCATCGAAGAAGATATATGCATTGTCTGCGAACTTGGTCGCATCGGTGCCTTCCTTGAGCACGCCAATCTGGGTCAGCTCCTCGGCGTTCTGCTTGAGTGCGTCGTAGCCGCCCTGAACCGAAGGCTTGTAGTTGTAGGTCTTGAGAATCTGTGCGCAGAAGTCCGCGTCGCCGGAGACATACTCCTTTTCGGTGATGATCTTTGCGGTCTCGTCCGGATTTTCCTGTACCCACTGAGATGCCTTCTGTACGGCACGGGTAAAGGCTGCTGCAGCCTTCGGGTTCTCCTCAGCCAGCTTGCTGGTGACGAATGCTGCGCAGCAGTACTCGTCCTTGTACTCGGGATCGGTTGCGGTGTCGATGAGAGCGGTCAGACCGTACTGCTCCTCTGCAATAGAAGCCGCCGGGTCGCCGAGTGCGATTGCGTCAACGGCACCGTTCTGCAGTGCCTGTGCCAGATCGTTGCGGGAGTAAACCGAGAATTCAACCTCCATGTTCTGGTCGGTCACGCCGATGCCTGCCGCGCTCAGCGAGCGCTTGGAGACAACGGTTGCCGCGTCAGCCAGACCGGGTACGCCGATCTTCTTGCCCTTGAGGTCGGCAATGCTCTTGATGTTGCTGCCACCGGGTACGAGCAGCTTGGTGCAGCCGGTGTGCAGGCCGGTGGTGAACTTGATGGGCAGGCCGTTCTCGAGCGGCTGGAGCAGCTTGCCGATCAGGCCCATGCCGACATCAACCTGATCCGCGCCGATGGCCTCGGAAACATGTGCCGCGTCAACCGTTACCTGCTCAATGTCCAGACCTTCGTCCTCAAAGTAGCCGTTCTCGATCGCGATGTACATCGGTGCGGCACAGAGAGAAGGAGAGTAGATCAGACGCAGGTGGGTTGCGCCGGAATCGGCGGAATCTGCTGCCGCGGAAGCGTCCGAATTGCTGCTTGAGCCGCCGCAGGCGGTAAGCGAGAGTGTCAGTGCAGCTGCGAGAAGTCCGCTTGCCACCCGAAATAAAATACCGTTCTTTTTCATGGTTTTCTGTCCTTTCAAGGAAAATATATAATAAAAACAATAATAATGAACGTACGTTCTTTAATGTGATTTTAAATATAGTAGTTGGGCTCTTTGATCGTGCCGCCGTAATGCAGCTGCCGCAGGATCTCTGCGCGGTAGTGGAGGAAATCCTCCGAGCTGCGCGCTCTTGGGCGGGCAAGCCGGATATCCAGCGTGCCGGTGATGCGTCCCGGTCGGGGTGTCATAACGACCACCTTGTCCGAAAGATACACGGCCTCATCCACATCATGCGTTACCATGATGGCGGTCATGCCGGTTTCCTTCCAGATGCGCAGGATCTCGTCCTGCATGTTCATGCGGGTGAAGGCATCGAGTGCACCGAGCGGCTCATCGAGCAGGAGCACCTTGGGCTTGCCAACGAGTGCTCTTGCGAGAGACGCGCGCTGGCACATGCCGCCGGAAAGCTGGTGCGGATACGAATGCTCGAAGCCCTTGAGGCCGACCATCTCGATAAATTCGTCTACGCGGTTCTTTTCCTGCTTGTAGATGCCGCGGGCGCGCAGACCGAACGCGATGTTATCGTAAATCGACAGCCACGGGAACAGCGTGTGCTCCTGAAACATGAAGCCGCGGTCTGCACCGGGGGCCTTGATAGGTGTGCCGTCCAGCGTCAGGCTGCCGTCGTCCATCGGAATCAGACCGGAGATCAAACGCAGCAGCGTGGACTTGCCGCAGCCGGACGGTCCGATCAGTGAAACGAACGAACCGGCGGGAATATCGAGCGAAACATTGTCGAGAGCGGTAATGCGCTCTCCAGTGGGATTGACAAAATGCTTGGATACACCCGAAATCGAAATACTTCCTACCATTTGATAATTCCTTTCTGCCATGCGAGCACGCGGTCGCGGAATTTGAACAGCAGCGTGATGAGAATGAAGAAGGTGACTGCAATGATGATCAGTCCGGCATATACGTTGGCATATGCCATCATTTCCTTCTGCCAGTTGATGTACCAGCCGATGCCGTACTTGGCGCCGAGCATTTCGGCGGTGACCAGCGTGATGAACGACGAGCAGGTGCCGTTGAACAGGCCGAGGAACATATGCGGCATAGCCGCCGGAATGCCGACTTTGGCAATGCGGTAGAAGCTGCCCGCGCCGAGCGTCGAGGAGACCTCAAAGTACGAGTTGGGGATGGAAGCGATGCCGCTGCTGGTGAGCACGGTAGTCGGGAACCACACAGCCAGCGCAATCAGGAAGGCACTGGCGGAGACCGCAGTCGGGAAAGCGATGAGCACCAGCGGGATCCACGCGGTGGACGGGATCGGGCCGAGCACGCGGACGAGCGGCTGTACCCAGTAGGCGAAGGTCTTGTTGAAGCCGATGGCGATACCGGTCAGTATGCCGACAACCGCACCGCCGAGCCAGCCGAAGAACAGCAGGCGTGCGGAGTATGCAAGGCAGGTCGCGAGGAACGCGCTGTCCTCAACGAGAACGCCGAACACACGGTCGAGCGAGGGAAAGTACAGCACCGGCAGAATCGCAAACTTGGCGGTCAGCAGGTTGAGGATGTTCAGCACCAGAACCGCTCCTGCATAGAACCGTGCGCTGTACGACAGCTTATCGCGTACCTTGGTGTTGCCGAGCGATATCAGCAGGGCAATCACATACACGGCCAGTCCGATGAGCAGCGCCCATGTAAAATAAGGATGTTCTGCGGCAGGATGCTGCGCGGAATCCGGCAGCAGAATATCGCAGGCGAGCGCCAGCAGAATGGAGAGAACTGGCAGTGATTTGACAAAATGCTTCACAAGGGAGAACTCCTTTCGACAAAAAAATGGCAGAAGACGTATGCCTTCCGCCAGGATGGTTTATGCGCGTTATTCGCACATTCGCCAGGTCACAAGGGAACGCATACACGAGCAGCGGTGCATACACATACAGCAGCGATTCATACAGTACATTCGGCTCATGACAGGTTCTCCTTTTAATTCATATAAATCCTATCGGGTTTCGGCGATTGAAAGTATAGACTTGAATATCCTGATTGTCAATAGGAATACTGTGATTTTGGATAGTATGCCAAAAACGATTTGTCTGAAAGAGAGAATTTGTCGCTTTGCATAAAGAACCGCTGCAGCAGGATTTCTTATGGGATCGGGTGGCTGAATCCACGCTTTTGTGCTACAATATTTACAGGTGATGGATATGATTTTTAAACCGCGTCCGCTCAGCAGAACCATGCTGGATGACGCTTCGCTTGTCCGCGATAAGCAGCACTGCCGCCGGATCGGTCCGTGCGGTGTTGGCCGCCGGGCATTATATTTGAACAGTTATTTTATTGACCGGCATTATTATGTGCCGTTTTCCGCCATTACGCGGGCATTTAAGTTTATAGAAGAAGGCACCGGCGGTGTCCGGGGTGTGCTTGCAGGCAGAGCCTGTCTGCTTGTGGAGTACGACGGCGGCATGCAGCAGGTGTGCTGTTTCAAGTACGAGGATCAGATTGACGAGCTGCTGCGCGTGCTGCACAAGATGCATCCGGAGATTCCGTGCGTCAGCGAGGAAGAGGAGGCTGAACTCGAGGTCGAGTACGAGCGCCGGAGGGCGGAAGAACGCCGACGGCCGCCGCTCAGCATGCGCGCCGAGCGGGAGATTGAGGAGCTGGAGAATGCGATCGCGTACCTCGAGCGCAAGCCCGAGCTGTACAAGCGGCTCAGTCGTGCAGCCAAACGGCGGCGCAACTACCAGAGCAGGAGCGCGGGATACCGCTGGGCGGCTGCAGCGATCATGGTGCTCGGGGCGGCGGCGCTGATTTACGGCGTGGTGTCGCTCGTGTGCCGCGGTTTCTCCGGCGGATACCTGCTGCTGTGTCTGCTGGCGGCAGTTTTCCTGTTTGGCGGATGGCGCCTGCTGCCGACGGCGCGCAACAACAATGCGGCTGTTCTGCGCGGGGATAAGCAGGCGCGGGTACAGATGCAGAACTATATCGACCGTTTTCCGGCATTTCCGCTGCCCGCACGGTACGCGCACCCGATCGTGCTGCGCCGTATGCAGCAGGCCATCGCGGAAGGCCATGCGCTGAACGTCATGGAGGCGCTTGAGGTCGTCAAGACCGATCTGCAGACCATGAATGCGGATATGCAGGTCTCGCAGGAGGAATACGCTGAGATTTCTACGATCAAGCCGCTGTTTCTGAATGCGGATTATAAGTAAGAAATCCGGCCTGAGGCTTGCAAAGCTGTTGACAACCGTATGGTTTCTCCCGTATAATAAATGCAGTAAAATGAAGTCGAAAAAGAGGGGATGGACGGATATGCTGTGTAAAAACAGAACATGCGGCGTTCCGTTGAATCCAATAGGAAAACGATGAAAACCAAGGACCTTCTGCCCGCAAAAATGGCAGTCGGTCCCTTTTTTTAGGGAGGAAACTGATATGATCGAAAATTGGAATGACGTCCATATCGTACCGGAATTCAGCGATCAGGGTGTGGACTGCTACCGTCTGGCGGGCGGCAGCTTTGTCAATGAATACTACATCGTCTCGGAGGCCGAGACCCGCAAGCTGATGAGCCATCCGGAGGTTGTCGGCTACGAGGTGTATGCGTCGCTCGTGACGGCTACCTCGCAGATGATGTACTACCTCAAGGAGCAGAAAAAGATCACTTCGGCGAACATTCTGTCCATTCTGCGCGGCGCACTCAACTACCCGCTCGAGGAAAGCTGCTACAAGGAGCATATCCGCGTGCATGACATCAGCTTTATGTCCAGTGAGCGAGTGTTCGGCGAGAATGATGAGATGTCACTCGATATCAAATACTGCAAGCTGACTATGGTGCCCAACAGCACGCTGATGATCGGCGATATCATCGCCTCGGGCGAGACGCTTGTGCAGTGCCTGCGCTATGTCACCGACTATTACCGCAAGCAGGGCGCCAAGCTGCGCAACATTCTGCTGTTTACCATCGGCGGTACCCAGGGCATTGAGATTCTTGAAAAGCTGACTAAAGAAATCCGCACCTACTGGCCAGACTTTGAGGGCTTCATCACCGTGTACTACGAGGGCGTTTTCAGCTGCTACGAGGAAGGCGACAAGGGCGTTTCCGGCATCAACCGTGCGCTCATCGACTTTTACTGGAAGGGCGGCATTGTGGCGCCGGAGTTCCGCCGTCAGACGCTTTCCATGCAGAATCCGCTGTTTGAGAAGTGCACGATCTACGATGGCGGTGCACGCCGTTACGAAATCCACGAGCACATTGAAGAGGTGCTGGAATTCTGGAACGGCATTCTCGCGCGTGCCGACAAGATCGACAAGCAGGCGCTGCTGGAGGAAAAACTGGGTCATGCGCTGCCAATTTCCTATGAGGACTGGCTGAAGGACTGTCACTATGAAAAGCTGGACGCAAAGCTGACGCGCTGGCTGTATCAGCAGGAGCGCGGCTTTGTCGAGAGCCTGAAGGACGTAACGCTGAAGGAGATCGCGCATCAGCGTATTGACGAGTTCACCACGACGCTCAAAAAGTACATTCTTTGACAAATACACAAAAAGGGGATAAAATCTATGAAAAATGACAACACACCGGTCGATATCGACTTTGCGGAAGCGGCTGTGCCGCATTATGCGCGCCGCGGCATCGTAACTATGTTCATGATCATGCTGGGTTTCACCTTCTTCTCGGCCAGCATGTGGGTTGGCAAGGAGCTGGCAGACGGACTGGATTTCAGCGGCTTTATCATCTCCATGATCATCGGCGGCCTGATCCTGAGCCTGTACACTGGTCTGCTCGGTTATGTCGGCGCGGAAACCGGCATGAGCCTTGACCTGCTGGCACGCAAAGCCTTCGGTGCAAAAGGCTCGTACCTGCCGAGCGCGATGATCTCGTTTACGCAGATCGGCTGGTTCGGCGTCGGTATCGCCATGTTTGCCATTCCGGTTGCAAATGAGCTGCTCGGCGGCAGCACAGCGGCTGAATGGGTGCTCGTTATCATTGCGGGTGTGTGCATGACGGCCTCGGCGTATTTCGGCATCAAATCGCTGACGCTCATCAGCTATATTGCGGTTCCGCTGGTTGCAATCCTGGGTACGGTTGCCATGGTGATGGCGGTCAAACAGGGCAACGGTACGCTGATTGATCAGTTTGCCAAGTCCAGCGGTACGCTGACCGTTGTCGGCGGCGCCGGTCTGGTTATCGGCTCGTTTGTCTCCGGCGGCACGGCAACGCCGAACTTCTCCCGCTTTGCCCGCAACGGCAAGGTTGGTGCGATCACGACCGTTATCGCGTTCTTTATCGGCAACTCGCTGATGTTTTTCTTCGGCGGTATTTCGTCGGTCTACGTCGGCGGCAATGATATTTTTGAGGTTATGATCAACCTCGGTCTGTTCTATCTGGCGATTCTGGTCCTCGGTCTCAACATCTGGACCACGAACGATAATGCACTGTACTCGGCAGGTCTGGGTCTGGCGAACATTTTCGGCCAGAGAAAAAAGCCGATGGTGCTGGTTTCCGGTATTATCGGCACCGTGCTTGCGGTCTGGCTGTACTGGAATTTCACCGGCTGGCTGAATATCCTCAACTGTACGCTGCCGCCGGTCGGCATCATTCTGGTGATGAGCTTCTTCATGGACCGTGAGAAGTACAAGGACGTTGAAGTGACCGAAAACGTCAACTGGTTCGCGGTTTTCGGCGTTGTGCTGGGTGCTGTGGTGGCAAATCTGGTCCCGTGGGGTATCGCATCCATCAACGGCATGATCGTTGCCGCTGTGTGCTATCTGGTCGGCAGTAAGGCGAAAAAGTAAGCAGAATCAAAAAAATCCTCGGTTTAACCCAAGGTCAGCCGAACTTGCTGACCTTGCGGTTTGATCGGGGATTTTTTATTTTGCCGCAATACGAAAATGAGGAGAATATACAGCATGATATTGAATATACTGACGTTTATTGTATCCGTTCTTCGAGGACTGGCAGAAAAACAATGGACGACAAAGGAGTTTGCGGATTGATTACATATCAGCCGTGCGTCCGCTGTGCAGAGCAGCTGCTAATGCGAAAGGAACAGATCTGCAAACCATAATTTTCATGAATAGGAACACATTGTGCATACGGTTTTTCTACATGAATTGCACGATTTCAGTAAATACTACCACTATCGCAGCAGAAATACCGAAAATGGGAGGCGGAATTGCTATGAAAGCAACCGGAATCGTGCGCCGGATCGACGATCTCGGCCGCGTTGTTATTCCGAAGGAGATCAGAAGAACGCTTAGGATTCGAGAAGGCGACCCGTTGCAGATGACATTGGCACCGTGGGAGAAATTCTGTTTTGCGGTAAGCAATTTAGCCAAAAGAAATGGGTGGAGTTAGTACATAATGATGGAAAATGATGTGCTGACGATGAGAATATGCAAAGACATAATAGGAAGTAACTGGTTTTTGCGAATTGGCGCCGTCCGTGCTATCTAAGAAGGCCGAGCCGCTCAAGGCATGGCTGGCGATGGTGGGGCGTGTGAGGATCTGGATGTGCTGCGCCGCGCGGAGCGGGTGCAGGTGCTGTGAGCGGAAAACAATCAATCGAACAGAAAAAGGGCGAAACCATACGGTTTCGCCCTTTGTTTGTGGAAACCGGAGACGGCCGATCGGCTCCGGCTCAGTAGCTGACGATCAATCCGCCGCGCTCGGCGTAGTAGCTGCAGAGCCCGCGGGTCGGCAGGATCTCGATGCTTGTATTTTCCCAGATATCCAGAATGCTGTTTTTCAGCGTCTGAGCCAGTGCGAGATTATCACAATGGCTGATCGCGACATTTCCGCCGATGAATCCGTGCTCCTTCATGGTGCTGACCAGCGTCTGTACGACCTTTTTTGCACCGCGCGCCTTGCTTTCAAAGGCAATCTTTCCCTCGTCGCTGCCGCTGCCGATGCCCCAGATGCCGAGAGCCTTGGCGAGCATACCCGTCAGACGGTGGATGCGTCCGTTCTTGATCAGGTTGTCAAACGAGGAGAGCGCAAAGAGGATTTTGGTTTTCTGCAGAAAACCTCTGGCGTGCGCTGCAATATCGTCAAAGGAAAGGCCCTGACGGATCAGGTGCTCGATCTCCTTTACGCAGAGCAGAACCTCCGGTCCGGTGGATAAGGAGTCCAGAATGACGATCTTTTTATCCGGATCTTTCTCCAGCGCCATATCTCTTGCCGCAAGAGCGCTGTTCATGCTGCCGGACAGCTGCGAGGAAATAGTAATCGCGATCGCGCAGTCTGCCTGTTCAAACTGCGCCAGCCATGCGTCCGGCGTGGGGCAGGAGGTATGGCCGGCCGAGCGTTCCTGCTCCATGGCGGAGAGCATTTCCAGCGTATCCAGATGCTCATCATCGACAAAATCCCGCTCTCCGACGCGGATGGTAAACGGCACACTGGTCAGCCGGATCCTTCCGTCCGGACTGGTGGAAGGGAGCAGATCACAGCTTGAATCCGTAATAATGTTCCAGTTCATATGGTTTTTCCTTTCTCTCTTACTGAAAATTTTCAGTGTTATCGTGGGGAAAGTGCTCTCTCTTGCAGTCGGTCGATCTGCACCGCACACGGCAGCCGGACTGTCCTGCACACTTTCCTTCATAAAACAGAAAATGCGGGATCTTGATGTTTTACTTATTATATAACAGAACGCGCATTTGATAAATAAAAAGTTTTACAGATGTTTGCAGATGCCGGTATGGCCGTCAGCGGGTCAGATATTGCAGGATCAGCACAAGGATCAGCATATGTACGGGATAAAAGGCATAGCAGGCATACTGGAACGGCTTGCTGTGATAGCCCTGCCGTCCGCGGTACAGCCAGATGGGGAGGAGCGCCAGAAGTGCAAGCCCCTGCTGACAGATCTCAAATTCCATGCCGAATATATGGACGGGATACAGCAGACCGCCCAGCAGCTGCACATTGACCCAGTAGAGGGCGAGAAGCTGTCCTGCCAGACACCACCACTTCCGTCCGCGGAAGAAGTAGAAGATAAAGATCGTCAGCACGCCGGTGCCGTAGTAGTCCACCATGCTCAGGGTGCCCAGCACTGTGCCGATTAGCACAACAAGCAGGGCGGTGAGCAGATACAGCCATGTTTTCTGCTTTTTACGCACGGTTTCCATCAGATGAATGCCCAGAAGACCGAGCAGCAGCGTCCAGATCACGTTCTGGTGCACCGGATAGAACCAGGTTCCGCCGTACATCAGGTCGAACGGCACCTCGGAGAGCACGGCAAACAGCGCAAGCCGCAGGGCGTATTTCCGGAAACTGTGGGTGTGAAAATATCCTTCCACCGCCATGAATGCGAAGATGGGGAAGGCCAGCCGTCCGGCACACGTCAGCCAGTCCTGCGCGGGCAGGAGGGTCGCCCAGAGATGATCCATCAGCATCAGCACCATGGCGAGAATGTGAAGTGCCGCGGCGCTGAGGGAAAAACGGCCGGAGGCGGGAGTGGACAGTTTGTTGGTTGACATACGGGTGCTCCTTTATCTGAATCGTTCGGTAATCGGGATGGGAGACACAGGAATGTGCTCTGCATTTATTATATACAGGAGAGCGGACAGCCGCAATGCCGCAGCGATAAACTTTTTGTGAATATCCGCTTCTCGGCAAGGAGGACACGGCGCACAGACGGAAAACGCCCTGCCGACCGGTGCGGACAGGGCGAGAAACAGATTCCCGGCACAGCTTTGCAGCCATGCCGGGAACGGTTGAGGGATTATGAAGATCAGAAAGTTACAACTCGCCGCGCGCTTCGCGCTCTGCAAGTTCTTTCATGATAGCGGGATACTTTTTGTCGAGCTGATACAGCAGGCCGACGATCAGAACGCCGACAAAGATCAGCAGCGGGCCAAACATATAGATGTTGATGATCGAGTTGATTGCGGACTGCGACTGCACAACAGCGCTGCCGGTCGAGGAAATATAGCCGCACAGACTCATAATGCCTGCAATGCTGGCCTGTGCGATGCCAGTGCCCAGCTTGGTGCCGACCGAACCGCCTGCGAAGATGAAGCTCTCCTGACGGATGTGGTGCTTCCACTGGCCAAACTCGACAACGTCACCGATCATGCCGAATACAAAGGCGCACAGCGGTGCTTCGCCGACGCCGCGCAGCATGGTGGTGAACAGGCACCAGCTGAAGCTGGTGGTGTTGAGGAAGAACAGACCCTGACTGATCAGTACAAGAACGGCGCCTGCTACGATCATGTTGCGCTTGCCGAGCATATCGCGCAGCAGCGGACACAGGAAGGTGAATACGATCAGAACGATGGTTTCGGAAAGATACAGCGTGCTGTACATCCACGAATCGTTATGGAACACATACTTGCAGTAGTACGGCAGAATCGTGCCGACAACAGCCTGATTGGTGCTCTGGAACATCCAGAGCAGCAGGACAGCCCAGAAATACTGATTGGTGACCAACGCCTTGAGGCTGCGGCCGACCGGAATCTTTTCCTCCGAGCGGGCTGTGATGTGTACGGTTTCCTCGCACTTGACAAAGCAGGTGATGAGCAGCAGGAAAGCGATTGCGGCCCAGATGCTCATTACCTTGACCCAGGCAGCCTGATTGTTGCCGAACAGCTTGATCAGCGGCATGGTGCAGGTGACGGCAATGATACGGCCCATCGGGGACAGGCCCATGCGGAATACGGACAGCAGATCGCGCTCCTTGGAGTCGCGGGTCATCATGGCAGACAGCGAGCCGTACGGCAGATTGATCGCCGTGTAGCAGACGGTCGTGCAGAAGTTATAGGTGACAAAGATGTACAGGAACTGGATCGTGGCGTTGGTGTGCGGTACGCTGAACAGCAGGATCGCACTCAGCGCATACGGCAGCGACATCCACAGGATCCACGGACGGGACTGTCCCCATTTGGAATGGGTGCGGTCCACAATGAAGCCCATGACAACATCCGAGCCGCCGTCAAAGAAACGCGAGATCAGCATGACAAGACCGACGGTTGCGACAGAAACACCGGCATAGTCGGTATAGAACAGGGTCAGCAGCGTGGCGATCATGCCGTAGACAACGTTGCACGCTACGTCACCGCCGCCGTAAGCCAGGCGTGTCAGAATATTGATTTTTCCGTTTTCGGAAACAGGTCGTGTAGGCAGAACCGCCTCTGCCTGCATGGTTGGATTGGTTTTCACGAAACATTCTCTCCTTCTTGGTTTCGCTTCCAATTTACAGCCGCCCCAATAAAATGCATCTGATCAAGCTGCGTTTTCCGGCCTGCTGCAAGCGGATAGGATTGTTTAGAGTGCAGCCCGCCTGCTTTGCAGAGATCGTGCTTCGAAATCTACATCCTCGCAAGGCGTGACCGCATCTGCTATAATATCACGAATTTACACGAATGGCAAGAAATTCTTGTATACTATATATAAAAAACTAAATATATTTTGTGCGATAGGTAAAATGAGTAGTTGATGATGCACAATTTATAATAAAATAAATAGGCGTAATAATCAAAAAAACGATGCAAACCGAGAACCGACGGACGCCGTTGCATGCAGTGCATGCTCCGCTCCGTATTTACCGGCCGACCCATGTGAATCGCAGCGACGAACCGATGGAGGAGGGCTATGCGCTGGCGCTTCTGCCCGCGCTGCAGAAGGCGATGTATTCGACTTCGTTCGGACGCCGTACTGCACATTAAAGCAGAATAGAGGAACTTCCGCACGTTGAAGTGCTCCAAAAATTAGACAAATAGGTTTAACAAAAATTGCAAGCGCCGGAGCGGTTCGGCATCAGCATGCTGGAACTGGGTAAGAGAATGGGATGGAAATAGTACATAGTACAACGTCTTTCGCTAATATTATATATCATGTTATTCCTGTGAAATTATAATTTGATTACGCTCTCAACAATGGAATAAAGGCAGTTCAGATGAAATTTCTAAATTTCAGTTTTGAACGAGGATTCTATGTTCAGGAGTGAAAATTATGACAAACAAACAGGAAAAGATGATATGCAATAGCTTTGGTATCGCAAAGCTGAAAGCGTTTCAGAAGGATGTAATTACAGACTTACTCAAGGGTAAAGATGTACTTGGCTTAGCTCGAACCTCTGAGGGCAAGTCGATCTGCTTTCTCTCGATGATTGCTATGCACCCAAACGATCTGCTGATTGGTATTCTCCCGACGGTTGCATTGATGCGGGACTTAGTGCAGCGCTGCGAGGACAGCAAAATCCGAGCGGGCTGCCTGTACAGCGGCAATGCGGAGAATACCAATATTATCGAAAGATTAAAGCATGGTAAACTCCAGGCGCTCTTTGTTGCACCGGAACGGCTGAATGAGCCGAATCTGTGGAAGGCAATTCTGAAGAACAAGGTGCATACGATCGTTGTGGATGAGGTTCATTGTCTGACCGAATGGGGTAATGAATTTCGTCCAATGTATCGCAATATTGGTAAATTTATTAAGGATTTGCCCTCCTCACCTATTGTTGCTGCGTTCAGCGCAACCGTTATGCAGGAGGATATTCCGTATATCATAAAAAGTCTGCGTATGAAAAATCCGAAGGTACATATCGGCAAGCTCAAGCGATCTAATCTTTCTCTGGGGAAAGTGTTCGTGAAAACGGAGGCAATTCGTTATGGGAAAGTCAAGAAAGCAATTCTAAAATATGCTGACAAGGGCAAAATCGTTATCTACTGCACCTGTGTCTGTGATGTGGAAGAGATGCGCGATTACTTAATTGAAGATTGTGATATCGAGGCTGATGAGATTGCCATCTGCCACAGCAAATTATCCAACCGAGCGAAGCAGGAGCAGCGCTTTCGTTCCGGCAAGGCGCACATCATGATTGCAACTTCTGCGTTCGGTATGGGCGTGAATATCCCGGATATTCGTCTGATTATCGTCTCTCAGCTTCCATTCAGCGCAGCGTCGTTCTATCAGATGGCAGGCAGAGCCGGGCGCGACGGCAAACGTGCAAAGGCGCTGCTGCTCTGGAATGACACTGACTTTCAGATGAACCTTGACATCATCTCAAATACGGATGAACGCGCGATCGATGCCGTAAATGAACTGTATGCAATCTGCGAGTCGTCGGACGATTTACACGATGCGGTCATCGGCTGCTTTGCGAAGGACGGTGAGTGAAATGGACTTTCGATATGGTATCCATACGATTGAATTATTTCACAGAGTGTCTAAGAAGGACTTCAACAAGGTGTTTCAAGATCTGAAAAGTATGAATTCTGGCAGTTTTTATCCGGACACGACATATCATTCTGAGAAAGGTCTGACGAAGTATATCTGCACCTCTTATTGCGGTCAGGGCGTGGTGCTTTATCTATACCAGCAGGTGCGTAGCAAGAACAAAACGAAGAAAAATCACGCCCCCTTTATACATTTCCGTCTCAATCCGCACACTTTGCTGCACGGAGAATATTCGCCCAAGAAGGTATTCCACGCGGAAGATAAACAGTTGAAATCGCTTGATAAGGAAATGACCAAGCTGCTGCATAAAATCGGTCTGAACTGCGATTTTAAGCAGCTGACGCTTTCACGCATTGACTGCTGTCTGGACTACTTTCCCGATTCGCAGGACTGGGTTGACGAGGCGCTGCGCGTCGTTCGCCGCAGTCCATATATGAAGAAATACGAGATGTGTACATTCGATAAAACTTTCTCCAATCATAAGAAAAAGAATGCACATTCGTGGCGGATTTGCTGCAAAACGACCACATTGACGGTCTATGATAAGACGTTTCAGCTGATGGAGGAAGAGTTGCTCGAGGACTATGATGCACCAATGCTGCGATTTGAAGTGTCCCGCTCGGGCGCAAAGTTCAAGCGCGGACTGTCTGAGCAGGTTAAGGGCAGCAACAAGAAAATTCTGAAAACTGTCATGGACGAGTCTGAGGACATCATCCATTCTTATATGGAAATGCTGCACGCAGACCTGCCGTTTGTTCGATATTCGGACTGTATGGCGAAGATTGAGACCGTGAAACATGCTTCAACTCGCAAAAATATGCGTCTGCTTGTCAAAAAGCTGTCCGACTGCAAATGTTATGCACAGGCTGTGAAAAACAGCGAGCTGTCCGAGAGTCAGCTGCGCACTGTGCGCAAGCAGTTTGAAAAACTCGGCATTCAACCGATTACGTTGAAGGATAAATCAGAGATCGAAGAATTGAATTTTGTTCTGCAAATTACGAAACCCATGCCAATTCTATTGAAAAGGCATGGGTTTTGATTGGTGCGCCCAGCATGGACAACGAATAGGCGGTGAAAGTCCGCTACGCGCTCGGCAGCAGGAAGCGTTAGTCGAAACATCTGTAGTATTCTGTAGATGATATTTAGCTTTAGAGAATCAGATCAACCGACTTGGAGATGTGTAAAGTTTAATGCGGAAATTTAGCGAATAAAAACGGTAGAAGCCATCTTATATAATTTCATAAGATGGATAAAGAAGAATGGACTGGCAAGAGAAATAGGGCGTGTGTTATAATAAAATAGAATAAGAAAAAATATATTATGGAATAAAAAGTGTATGGTGAACGGTGTGAAAAACGTGCTGCAGCGCAGATTACTGGGATATTTTTTGTTGATATCATTAGTACCGACATTTTTGTTTTTAGGCTGTTATCTTTATTCCACACAGAGACAAATGCAGCGTCAGATGCAGAACGAACGGCGAATTTTATTAGAACACGCAGCAGAAAAAATAGGAAGCCGCATTACGCAGGTGAATGAATTCGTAAGTTGGACCGTACGGGATGAGACAATACGCAGTTTGATGTACCGAAGCAGTGAACAGGCTGCAATATACGATGAAACAAGTCATGCGGCGGCGCAGATTTTGCGGGAGCAGTTTTCTTATCGACCGATCACACGATATATGCTTGCATTTATCCTGATGGGAGATAACGGAATTGACCTGCGCGCAGGAACAGAAGGCTATCTGATTGATGAGACACAGATACGATTCGCCATGGAGCATGAACAAAAATCTCCGCAGTGGGACGGAATAACTAGAAATCTCACAACATTGACGGAAAATACAATGGTGATTCCGTATTACCGGCACATTACAAATGAAAGTACAGGGCAGAGCCTAGGAGATTTGCTGATACTGTTTTCACCGGATTTGTTTGCGGACGAATTAACCGAAATATTACTGCTCGATGATGAACATCTAGGATTGTACAATGAGAAGGGTGAGCTGCTTTTTTCTGCCGGAACAGAGCCTGCTTCGGAAGAGCAGACCAAACTGCTTTCGGTTGATATACCATCTACCGGATGGAAATTGCAGCAGAAACCTGAAACTGCACTTGGACAGCAAATATGGACATTGATTAGCGCCGGCTGTCTGTTTGTTGCGGTTGTCGCAGGATTTCTGGTGGCGCTATCGGTGTTTCTGTCAAAAAACATTTCACTGCCTATTGAACGCCTGACAGCACATATCCGCCGCTTATCCAGTGGGGATTTTACACATACGGTAACGATGGTTCGAGGCAGCAGTGAGATTGATGAGGTGGATAGAAGACTGCAGGATATGGGAGATGATATTCAGCGTTTACTGCATCAGCAGGAAGAAAAGCAGCGACTGGAATTGTATATGCTGCAGTCTCAGATCAATCCGCACTTTCTGTATAATACATTGAATTCAATCCGCCTGATGGCGACGCTACAAGGAAAGAACAGCATTGCAGAGATGATAGAGGCATTGGGAAGGCTGCTTCGTGCAAATTTGGCAGGAAGCGAAGAAATGATACCTTTGCGAGAGGAAATTGGCCTGTTAGAGAGTTATTTATATATTCAAGATACCCGTTTGAAAGGAAAACTGTGCATTGAGATGCAGGTACCGCAGGAACTGATGGAGTGCTCTGTATTAAAATTTGTACTTCAACCGCTTGCAGAAAATGCAATACTGCATGGTATCGGCAGCAGACCGACAGGCGGTACATTGAGAATTATGGCTGAAAAGCAGGAAGATGTGTTGCTGCTTTCGGTAGCGGATGATGGCTGCGGCATTGTGGAGGAGAAGGCAGTGGAGCTGCGAAAAAAGCTGAGCATAGCCGATGCAGAGGCGATACCGAACGGCAGTCACGGTATGGCACTGCGCAATGTACAGACACGAATCCAGCTTCGTTGGGGAAAACAATATGGCCTGTCTTTTGATACAAAACTGGGAATGGGAACGGTAATGCGTTTGGCATTACCACTGCTGCGTAGGGAACAGGAGGAAGAAGATTGAAGCCGCTTTCTGTTTTGATTGTGGATGATGACGCAATGATGCGAATCAGCTTAAAATCGTTGATTGCATGGCAGGAACATGGATATCGGCTGATCGGCGAAGCCTCGGATGGTGAACAGGCGCTGGAGATCTGCCGTCGGTCGGCACCGGATATTTTAATCACGGATATGAAAATGCCGCGGATGGATGGCATTGCATTACTGCGCGCACTGCAAAAAGAGAAAATACAGATGTATGTGATTGTATTGAGCGGTTATGACGATTTTCAGCTGGTGCGTGAGGCGATGCGGTTGGGTGCAGCAGATTATTTGTTGAAGCTGGAATTGGAACCGTGCAAGCTGTTGGATGTGCTGTCGAACGCGAATCAAACAGCTCAGCAAGAAGAGATTACCACAATGCAGCCGGTGCAGGAACGCATTTTGAGGGAACTGATTGGACATTTTTATTTGAATGAAACAGATTTTGCACAGCAGATGAAGAATGCGGGCATTGACTGGGAGACGGCACCAATCTGGTGTATGCTGATCAAAGCAGGGGAGATATACCGTTTTGAGGAGGTTTCGGATGAGGACTGCTACACACTGCAGTTTTCTGTTCGCAACATTGCGGAAGAGATTGTAGGAGATGTAATGACTGCATATTATGCAGATGGCAAAACAGGAGAGTTGTATGTTTTTGCAAGCGTACAGTCTCAGTTCGAATCAACAGACTCGTTTGTACAGAGTGTAGCAGAGCGCCTTCAAAAAATGCTGCTACGGTATTTGGATATTTCGTGTGTTATTGGTTTGGCGCAAAGTGATGTACAACCGGAGTCGCTGAGCCGAGCAGCAAGAGAGGCTGCTGCAGCGGTGCAGAATCGTTTTTGGACGGACAATATAATCGTAACAGCGGAATATCAGCATATGGAGCAGGAGCAGAAACTGCGTACACAGATGACAGCTGCCTGCGTGGCCTTCGATCGGCAGCAAATGGATCAGTTGCTGATGATGGCGAAAAGGCATGCAGAAGTGCGGTCGTTCAGGACTGCACTGGAATATGCGGTAGAGGTATATACTGGTGTCAGAGAAGCAATGGAGCGACTCGGACAGGATGCTGCAGCGGTCATGCCGAACAGCCTGCGTTCTATGCAGGAGCTGTTGAAGATAAAGAGCAAGGAGGAGGTGTCAGCATGGCTCGAATCTATTGAACGTGATGTACATCGGTTTTGGGATGCGGAACGGGAATCTGCAGGAAGAAATCTGGCGGTAACAGCAGCATGTACGCAGATCGAACAGCGTTTTGCAGAAGAATTATCCGTACAGCAGATTGCAGAGGAGTTGGAGTTGACACCGGGATATCTCAGTGCGCTGATGAAGCGCAATACAGGTAAGAATTTTACGGAGTATGTGACACACATTCGCATCAAACGCGCAAAGGCAATGCTGCGGGAAACAAATGATAAAATTTACAGCATTGCATTAAGAACTGGTTTTTCAGACCAATACTATTTCAGCAGAATTTTTAAGCGTATTACCGGCGTAACACCGGGAGACTGGCGCAAAGGAATATCGGCAGAGGAATGCAAATGAAACGAAGATGGATAGGACTAATCATTTTACTGGCTGTAGGTATGAGCATTATAGGGGTTTCTAAGCAGCAACGACCAGTGCAGTCAGAGGATGAATCGATTACTTTGCGGGTCGTGCTATGGGATTATGATGTGGTTATATACGATAGAGAGCTAATCGAAAATTTTGAAAAGGATCATCCTGATATCAAAATTGATGTAATCAGCTATCCACCAACTTATTATAATTCCAGTTTGACCGCGTTGCTGGACAGCGGAGAAACAGTGGATGTCATTTATGTAAATCAACTGGATCAACTCAGTCAAATTACGGATCGCAACCTGGCAATGCCGTTGGATAGCTATATCCGAAGAGATGGCGTGCCAACAGAGCATTATCCCGGGCTTGATGTGCTGCGCGGCAGAGACGGAGAGCTGCTTGCACTGCCATATCGCAGAGATAAGTTTTTACTGTATTACAATAAGGATTTACTGGACATGGCAGGTGTGGAGTATCCGACTGATACTATGTCGTGGATAGACTTTATGCAATATACCGGAGAGGTATCAGAAAACCTGTGGTCCGGTCAGTTTGCGGCCTGCTTTCTGTTGAATGAAACACAGATATTACAATATATGCGGGATCGGTCATGGAGTGGCAGCAAGGAGAATATACAGTTGCTGCAGGATGGTATGGAGCTGCTACGTACAATGCAACGGAAAAAGTATATTCTGCCGTTTTCGGTTTGCGAGAGTTACAGTGCATCGCAGCGTATGTTTGAAACCGGAAATTACGGATTATTTGTGCATGGAACATGGTATCTAAACTATCTGCAGAATGACAGAAATCGTTTTCATTTTGCATGGGGAGTTGCGGAAAAGCCAAATTGGAGAACAGATCAACCGTACAATGCCATGATGCTGACGCCGATATGTATCAACAGAAATACACAGCATCCGGAAGCAGCATGGACATTCGTACAATACTTGTGCGGGAAGCAGGGTGCAGCAACACTGGCGGAAAATCTGGTTCTACCGGCATATGAGGACGAGAGTATTCGGGATATCCTGACACGGAAATTGACTGAATACGGTATTGATTCTGCACTGGTGCTGGATGGCTATGATGCACCAGAGACTGCCTTGACACCGGAACAGAGCAGATATATGAAGCAAATCTATCAGTATTATCGAGAGGCACTTTTAGAATTATGCACACCGCAGCAGGCTATGGAAAAAATACAGCAGTTGTATTATCCGACTGCGAGTGTGGAATAGTACAAAAAATTATAATTGCGTCCATCGCTTTTCTCAAGGATCTAAGGTATAGTTTGGTTATGTAAGATCCACATCGGAGAATAAGTGAGGAGGCATTGTAATGAGCACTACGATATGGAAACGAACAGGAGCATTTGTGCTGATTGGTTCCATGCTGGCTGTCAACGCATCAGCGGTGGCACAGCAGAAGCCGCAGGATCCGGATCATCCGTATGCAGGTTCAGTGACTGGCATGTTCCACGATCAGACTGCCGGAGAAAATCTGGGTGAGTACAGCGTATATCTGCCGTCTACGATCGAGCAGTGCGTCACCGGTGTGATGATCGCTGTCCCGGAGGATATGACGGCGAAAGCATTTACGCAGTCGTTGTTGGGACAGGCTTGGCAGGCCGTCAGTGAAAAATACGGTATTGCACTTGCTTTTGCAGAGGCAGAAGATGGGCAGGATTGGAATTTGGATGGCAAAGATGGGCGTGATGAAGCCGCTTATCTGAAAGCAGTATCGGATAACTTCCACAGCAAGAATAAGCAGAAGGATGCCGCATTTAACTTGAATGAACGCGCCTTTTATGTAGTCGGTTATGACGAAGGTGGTGCCGCAGCACAGGAATTTGCAATGACCTGGCCTGCACTGGTCTGCGGTGCAGCATCGGTGGACGGATATGCTGTGCCGGATGCGATGGTTGAACAAATCGGTAATACGCTCAGTTATCCATTTGTACAGGCGGGCAGCATGGCGGGACAAACGGAAAACAATATCAAGAATAATGAAGTGCCGGTGCCCATGTGGCTAGTAGACGCGGCTGATAGCTCGAAAAATAATGCAAAGGTTGCAGAATACTGGATCAAGGCGAATGGAGCAAAACAGGGCACATCGAACGCTTATGCGCAGAAAGTTTATGAGAATGAAGCAGCTCGTGTCTGGCTGACAGACAGCGCTCATGCAGCGCAGATAACGCCTGAGGTTCTGTACAGTCAGTTCCTGGCTGGTGTACAGCGCTTCGTGGGCGATCCGGGCGGTCGTCTGGAGATGACAGTATCGCATACCAACAATGGCAAGACCGGTTTCTTCTATTCGGAAGAGAAGATTGACGGCAAGATTCGCCGTTGGTATACTTATGTGCCTTCTGATTATAAGGCAGGAACTGGTGTGCCGCTGGTAGTGGCAATCCATGGTTATTCGAGTGCGATTCATGCTTTCACGGGTGACAGCCGCTGGCAGGATGTAGCAGAGAAGAATGGTTTTATTGTTGTATTCCCACAGGCATATGTAAATGACTTTCCGACACGCGGTGAAGTATTGGCGCCGGTATGGCACACATATTCCTATAAGCTGACAGAGACGGCAACAGATGACGTTTCGTTTATTCGACAGTTGATCTCTCTGACAGAAAAGAGATACAGCATTGACAGCACGCGCGTTTATGCAACCGGACATTCAAACGGCGCAACGATGACGTGGGCGCTCGGCCTGGACGCAGCAGAACTGTTTGCGGCAATCGCGCCGGTAGGACATAATTCCGGTTCGTACCGAGGTGCACCGGGCAACAATAATATGGCTCCGACGATGTCGATTGGAACGACTGCACCGGCAAATGAGTGCAGTGAGCTTCTGCCGACTTGGATGTTCAAGGGTATCTATGATGTAGATGGCGGCGCTGATTTTACGACAGGTGCACCGGCAGGCAATGTCAGCTCGAATGCACAGGCGGTAGCTCACTGGACAGCACGGAATGGTACAGAAAGCACACCTTCCAGTCAGAGTAAGGATGTATCAGGACGCTATACGACTTCAGTATATACCGCAGCCGGCAGTGATATTCCGCTGGTGCAGTACACGGTTGTAGATAACTCCCCGCACGCCTATATTCCAACGGAAGCAGACATGATCTGGTTGCAGTTTTTCTCTAAATATTCGCGAGGCTCGGACGGCAGTCTGTACTATGAAGGCAAAAAGGTTGAGAAGCAGACAGGTACTTTTACAGATCTGAACAAGCATTGGGCAAAGAATGCCGCAGAGAATGCAGTAAACCGCGGATGGTTTACAGGTACCTCGGCAACAACATTCAGCCCGAATACAGCAGCAACACGCGGCATGGTTGTAACCGTTCTGGGACGTGCAGCAGGTGCTCAGGGCGATACGGCTTCGGCTGCAAAGTTTAAGGATGTTGTGTCTTCACACTATGCGGCACCGTATATTGGCTGGGCAGCAGCTAACAAGATTGTTTTGGGTACCTCGGATACAACCTTTGCACCGAATGCTGCTATTACACGTGAGCAGTTTGCGGTTATGACGGCAAATTATGCAAAGGCAGAGAATTTGACGATTGCCTCCGGCAGCAAAACATTGGATCAGTTCAGCGATGCAGCGAATGTTTCGGATTGGGCGAAGGAAGGCATACAGTATTGTATCGAGCATGGACTGCTGAGCGGCAATGATCAGGGTAAGCTGTCACCGAAGAGCACACTGACAAGAGCAGAACTGGCAACGATTTTGAATCGTATGCCGATTTGAAAATTTACTTAAAACAACAAAAAGACAGCGAGAGCTGTCTTTTTGTTGTTTTCTTTTTGCTTGAGAAGTATCGTTTTATATATCACCTTTCACGGAAAAGAAGAAACTGTTGTAAAATAGCTTTCGGAAAATATTGCACAAAACCCGGAACCTTTAGGGCAAAAAAGCTCAAAAAGGGTTCTGGGTTTCTATTTGTGCTATTTCCTTGTGCAAGTTGCTGATGCATTTTTATTTTGCAACAGAGCTTTGAAAACCGTGAACCGCCAAAGGAATTTTTGCTGTTATTGCGTTTCCTGTTCCATCTGCTCCATCTGCAGAAGCGCGTAGCAAAGCTGAAGCTGCCGGGCCTTATGGATGCCGGTCTTTTCATAGAGTCTTTTACGGTAGGTATCGATGGTGCTTGTAGCGCAGCCGATCTGTTCTGCACACTGACGGGTACTCAGCCCGCTGGCAAGTGCTTTACATACCTCAAGCTCTTTGGCGCTCAGCTTGGCATAGCCCTCCAGAAATCTTTCATAGTCCGCCAGATCGATTTCTTTTTTTCCTAAATGCGCCAAACGGCGGATCTTGGCAAGGGAATCGTCGAGCTGCCCCTGCATGTCCTCTGTCTGACTGCGCATATCTTCTACCTGTCCCTGCAGGTCCTGCTTTTCATTGATAAGCTGCTCGTTCTGAGAGCGGAAATGGTCGGCGCGTTCCTGGATGTCATGCTTCTCTGTTTCCAGATGCGTGATAGTCTGCTCGTGGAAGCGCAGTCTTGCGGAGACGGGCCGCAATTCGTCAAAGGTCATCTGCGCACCGCCGCAGTCTGCCTTCTTGAGAAACTCGATGTCCCGCATGACGGGGCGAAGGTAGCGGCGGGTATAGTAGAGACAGCAGACCACGCCGAAAAACAACAGCAGCAGCAAAAGGCCGACGATCTCCAGTACGCTTTTCAGCAGAATCTGGTTATAGTCGCTTCTGGGGAGCAGCACAGTCAGCGTATGGGGCTGTGCATCTCCGCTGGCTGCCAGAAACGGCTCGGAAAGCCCTACAAAGGAGAGCTTGGTTCCGCTGTAGGCGGTGAGTCCCTCCCGAATGCTCTTTTCCGTCAGTATCTCATCCGGCACCAAGCACAGCACGATCGAGCTGTACAAGCACCTGTGCGAGCGCATAATTCCCGCTATCGGTCATATCAAGCTGACCGAGCTGCGACCACAGCACTTAAATCGGCTGTATATCGATCTTCTACAGAATTGCACCAAGCATGTTCTGGACAAGGCACGCTCGAAGGTTGATTTGGGCGCTCTGCTGACCGAACGGCAGATTTCACGCGCAAAGCTGGCAAAGATGTCTCGTCTCAATGCTGTTACTATCACAGCTGCTTGCCGCGGACAGGTTATCCGCAAGTCCTCCGCAGACGCGATTTCTATGGCGCTGGGAGTGCCGCCGAAGCAGTTATTCGAGTACATCCTGAATACCGACCATCTCGCGGTAAAAACAGTCCTGCAGCACCATCGTTTCATCTCTACAGTGCTTTCACAGGCTGAAAAGGAAATGATCGTAACCTACAATGCAGCGGCGCGCGCGACATTGCCTCGTGCTCAACGCAAAAAGATCAACTACTTTCAGCCGGATGAAATCTTTCGTATCTTGCAGGCACTCGAGAGTGAACCGCTGAAGTGGCGGACGATCACGCATCTGCTGATCGTCACCGGTGCGCGGCGCGGCGAAATTATGGGACTGAAGTGGGAGAATGTTCACCTTGATGAGCGCTATCTTTATATAGAGGTCAATCTGCGCTATTCCAAGGCACGCGGTATTTATGAGGAAACACCGAAAACCGGTGAAACACGCTTTATCCCCATTCCGGCCGAAACGGTTGCGCTGCTGCGCGAGTATCGCGCTGAACAGGAACATCTGCGTGAGCTGAACGGCGACCGCTGGCAGGATACCGGCTTTCTGTTTACGCGGGATAACGGACAGGTCATGCATCCGGACAGCATTACCGCATGGCTGAGCAAATTCAGCAAACGGCATGATCTGCCTCATATCAATCCCCATGCGTTTCGTCATACGGTTGCCAGCGTACTGATTGCCAACCACACCGATGTCGTTACCGTTGCGCGTCAGCTCGGTCATTCCAGTCCGGCTACAACCGAAATGTACTATGCGCACTTGATCGAGCAATCTCGCGTACAAGCGGGTGAATGCATTGCCGATGTTATGCTGCGCGATTATGATAGGAAAGGAGAGAAGTCATCCTCTTGACATGCAAAGAAAACTGTAATACAATAGTACTACAAGGAGATGATTTTATGGCTATGGATGCAACACTTCAGATCCGCATTGACAGTGCAGTGAAGGAGCAGGTAGAAGCGCTTTACCGCAGTATGGGCACCTCGTTCGCTGAGGCTGTACGGATGTTTGCGCAGCAGAGCCTGCAGGAAGGCGGCATGCCATTTCGGCCGTCGCTTCGTGCATGGGATGATATGAGCGAAACGGAAATCAGCGAAAAGCTGTCGCGCAGCAGTGAGGATATTGCTGCCGGACGCATCTCTGCGCAGTGCGATATGGACGCTCAAGTAAAGAAGCTGCTTCGGAGTCGTGCCGCAAAGATATAAGATATTTTATACCTCAGCAGCCGAGCGGGATATTACGGAAAAGCTGATATATATTATGCAGCAGTATCGGGATACCGCTTTGGCAGATCGGTGGGACAACGCCTTTGCACTTTGCTACAGGAGAATTTGACTGCATTTCCGGCTAAGTATCCGCTGTATGATGTAGAGCCGTGGAGTTCTGCGGGAATTCGACAGTATGCTACGCGAAATGACGTGATTTTGTATTCGGTTGATGAAATCCACAGCTATGTGCACATTCGCAGTGTTTGCACACGCGGTCGAAATTTGGATTTGCATCTGTCGGAGCAGAGCGAAAGCATAGAGTAAAACGAAAAGAGCGGCAAGGCAGCTCCCGATAAGAAAACATCGTGAGGAAAGAGAGAACGGTATAGCTTCGGCTGTACCGTTTTCTCATTTTTCCATTGATGCCGTGACTTTTGACATTTCCAAGGCTCCGATACCCTTGTAGTAAATATCGATCTCCTGCATCCGGTTCTTGCCCTTCGGGTCGCTGGCCGCATGGACGATGATTTTCTCCACGAACTCATGGAGGATGCAGGGCGTGAGCTCCGGGATATCCGTGTACCTCTCCACAACGGAGAGAAAACGATCAACATCCGCCGATTTGCTTTTCCCTAGCTCCACTTCTTTCCGAAGGGGACTCGTCAGCACCTTGAGCTCCTGTCCTTCCTTCTCATAGTCCGCAGAGAGCTTCTGAAAGCGTTCATCGGAGAGCTTGCCCGAAATGTTGTCCTCATAGAGCCGCTTGAAGATAGCATCCAACTCTGTGATCCGCTTTTCGGAATCGGCAAGCTGCCGTTTCCGCTTTGCAATATTCCGGTCACGCTGCCGCAGGTCACTGTCCATGACCAGCCTCACAAACTCGTCCTTACTGCGGGAGGCGAAGGAAACGATCTCCCGCGGGAGTCGCTGATGGCTGAGGCGCAGATGTGCCGGAAGGCGTTCTGCCGGGAATAGCGAAAAGAGAACAGCGCAGCTTCGGGGCGAGATGCCCGTCCGCTGCGCTGTCCGATGTTCGCTTATGTGGTCATGTCAGCGGTCTTGCTGCTTGGCCGTATGTCAGCCGGTCACTTCTTGCAGCGCCAGAGGAAGGTCACGATCTGCGCTCTGGTGCAATCCGCGTCGGGGCTGAATGTGGTGCTGGTGGTTCCCTTGGTGATGTCCTCCTTGACCGCCCACAGTACCGCGTCGGCATAGTAGACGGTGGACTTCACATCGACAAAGAGATTGGCCGTACCCGCTGCCGGGGACTTCTCAGAACGCCACAGGAAAGTGACGATCTGGGCACGGGAGCAGGTCATGTTGGGGCTGAACGTGGTGTTGCTGGTGCCCTTGGTGATGCCGTTTTCTACCGCCCACAGCACAGCGTCGTAATAGTAGCTGCCCGCGGGAACGTCGGTAAACGGCATGGTGCGGGTTTCGGGTTTGGGACTGCCAGCGGCACGCCACAGGAAGGTCGCGGCCTGCGCACGGGTGCAGATGCCATCCGGGGAGAAATGGGTATCATCGGTTCCCTGCGTAATGCCGTTTTCGACTGCCCAATCCACGGCGTCCTCATAATAGCTGCCGGCACCAGCAGGTGGCTACATCCACAAACACGCCGGTCTGGGGGTTGCCGTTGGCTTTCATAAAGATGACCTCGATGGTATGGGTTCTGCGGACATTCTCAAAGGTGTAGGACTTCACCGCGCCGATGCTCTTGCCGTCGATCTTGACGTTGGCGACAGCATAGTCCTTATCCGGGGTGATGGTGAAGGTCTGATCTCTGCCCTCACGGACGCTGACATTGCCGGAGGGAGAAATGGAGCCGCCAGCCCCGGCAGTCGCCTTGATGGTGTAGTAGCTGTAGCCGCGGCCGCCACAGCCCTTGTAGCGCCAGTGTGCCGTATAGCTGCGGTTGCCGGTGCTGCCCTTCGGGATGGTGACGGTCATATTATTCTCGCCGTCAAGCCCCGTGCCGCTCCAGCCGGTGAAGGTATAGCCGGATTTGGTAGGATTCTTGAGGGCGAAAGCCACCGTTTCAATGGTGTAGGTGTCTGGATTGCCCTCCACAGTGCCGCCGGCCAGATCATAGGTAATCGTGTACTGGTTGACTGTCCACTGCGCCGTCAGCGTGGTTACGACCTCCGGAACGCTTTCACCGGGGGCGTACAGGTTTCCGTCGCTGCCAAGCCACTTAAAGTAGCTGCCGGTATTTCCATTGGGGCGGGTCATGCCGCCGGACGCAGGCGCGGTAAACTTGCTGCCGGTTTTCACGATGATTTGAATATCCTTGGAGCTATTACCCAGCGTGCCGCCGCCAAGGTCAAGGGTAACGACCTTCAGTCCGCCAGAGCCCAGTGTGTCAGGGTTCAGGACTTCAAGGACGGGGCGGAAGCCGCAGAACGCGTAGGAGTGCGTAGCAGAGTTGCTGTACCAGTAGCGGGCCGAAGAGTACCCGCGGCGCGCCCGGTACGACGCGTTGCCAGAAACAGTATCCTGTCCCCACAAATATATTTTATTCCAGTTTTGGATATATCCGCTGTTCTTATTCAGCATCGTGTCCCATTCGTTGCTTTGGGGCACGCCGCGTTCGGAATTGCCCGAACCTATAAAGTTACTTCCCACAGACGGTGCGCGCAGGGTATAGTCCACGCCGCCGCTGGCATAATCTTTTCCGAAAATCAGATTTGCAGTATTCAGGGCATCCCAGCTTACATCATTCGTTACGACATAGTCCGCCACAAACAGGCTGTGGGGATATTTATTCTTCTGTGCATATTCCTCGGTGGTCGCCATCGCAGACGTGAGCTTGTAGGCTTCTATTGTTCCCGCATAGGTAAAGGGAACATAGTGCAGCGACGTATCCGGCAGAGAAACCGCTCCAAATGAGTTTCCGCTGTTTGCTGTGCCGGGAATGCTCGCGCCGGAGAGGTCAAAGTAATAGACGCCGCCGGGAACGAGGTTGAACTGCTCGTCAGGTTGATTTTCCACCGTCAGCGCAATGTCTGTGAAATTACTTGCGTAATCGGTATTATAATCACCGTTATACTGTTCGCTGAAGACCTTCAGGGTATAGCTGCCCGGTGCAATGTCAGACGGGATTTTGATTTCAACCGTTCCGCTTTCGGCAGTAGGCTGCGCCACTCTGCCATAATACTGTGCGCCATTGTTATCCGCAATGATGACAGAGATATATTCATTTGCCCCTGTGGTCGCCCCGTTGTAATGCAGCGTAACGGTATCGCCGGGGTCGGCATCGGCAGTTTTTTCCGTTACGGCAAAACTGCGGCTACTATCTAAAAGCGTCAATTTCCACTCGTTTCCGCTGTATTTGGGGACTGCGGTCAATCCCCCGTCGGGCTTTCCGTCCACGGCGGCAGATGTGAAGAGGACAGAATTTAGATTTAAGTTAAAAGCGGGGCGAGCCGCCCAGACACCGCTCACGACGTAAGTGTACACAGGTCCATTGCCGAAGACCACGCCCGCATAAGTGGTAAAGATTGCGTAAGGCGAGCGAAGCCACCACACACCGGCGCTATTGCCATAATTGGCAATACGCGCATTGTCATCGGTAAAACCGTATGCGCTGTTTTCCGCTTCCGCTGCTGAGAGGAAAAATACCTTGTCCCCGTTTAGGATATTTTCAGAGGCGGCAAATGATATGCCACCGGTACTTAATGCTTCATCGCTTTTCGTGGTTGCAAGCACCGCACCCTGCTCGCCGTTGGAAAAACTACTGCCATAAAAGTTATTGCACCACGTTTTCGCCGTACTGCTTTGCCATGCGTTGCTGGTATTTCCGCTGTTATCAAAATACACGTCTCCGTACCTGCCTGTCCCAAGCAGCGCATCGGAGAGCAGGAAAAGGCCGCTTTCCCCGGTGTTGGTCTGGTCGTCCAAAACCCGCCATTTGATTGGTTCTTCATCCCATGTTCCGAAATAGATGTTATCGTTCTGCCCGCCGCTGATATTGGCAGCAGTCCCGCTGTCCACAAGCTGGATCGCTTTGTCGTTTTCTGCCCCCGCCGCAAACGCCACGGTGGGGAGCATACACGCCGCCATGCAAAGGCAGAGCAAGATACTGAGTATTCGTTTTTTCATTGGCTTTTCTCCTCCTTTTCGTGTCGGGTGGGCTTGTCCGTCCTGTCTTTTTTCTGATTTTCTCTTTTTCTGAGCTGGAAGCACAGCGCGGTGATGACCACCGCCGCTGCAAAGGAGACAACGGCCACCAGCACGTAGCCCCCCGCGTCCTCCCGCAGCAGCATCGCGCCGAACGCACCCCATGCTTCCGGTTGCCCCGGAGCGACGACCGTGCCCGCCGCCTGCATCAAGACCGCGAACAGCAGCATACACATAGCGCTCAGTCCATAGATGCCGCGCCGCTGCCTTCGGCGGGGGTTTTCCCGCACCCCC
>OBXA01000324.1_pt1 | contig 40199 bp, 56 predicted proteins | sample 1538121 | NCBI WGS metagenome assembly OBXA01 (sample SAMEA2580133, study PRJEB22360) | human gut metagenome | biome: human gut; feature: human-associated habitat; material: faeces | place: Denmark | collected 2008/2010 | reverse complement strand
TGCAGACCTTAGCAGATAGTTCACAAAGTATGAGTAGTAGATTTCAAGCTGCAGGTCAAATGCTAACAAGAGCTGGAACAACTCTGACAACTTGTGTAACTGTTCCGTTAGCTGGAATAGGTGCGGCAAGTGTAAAAACTGCTGCTGATTTTGAATCTTCTATGTCGAATGTGCAAGCTTTGTCCGGCGCGACAGGTAGTGAATTAGAGCAGTTATCTAATCTAGCTAAAGAGATGGGAGCAAACACACAGTTTAGTGCAAGTGAAGCAGCTGATGCATTAGGCTAAAAAGGGACTTTATTATGTTAATACACTTAGTAATAAAGTTGTGGCGTCTATAGTGAATGCTTACAAGTAGACTATAGATTATAAGAGGGCAAAATCGGTAGATAGTGTAGTGTCTAAATACCGAGATAACTTATATGATTAACAGCAATAAGTATTGTAACGAGTTGGGAATGAACCTATTTAGTTGAGATACTTAATAGAATATAAATTCCCCATGAGTGTCCTCCATCGGTAAGCTCTATATTATGAAAAATTAATATAGATGGTGAAAGTGTACTCTAGACTAGGCTTGAAATGACAAGCCGATGAAAATGAGGGAAACCTCTAGAGATTGAGATAAAAAACTCAATGTTAATAACATTCGACATGGCATTAGCTGGATGGGATACACAACAATCCATGAATGCACTTCCAGGGGTACTTAACCTTGCTGCAGCATCAGGAATGGGGCTAGCAGAAGCATCAGATTTGGTTACAGATTATTTAAGTGCATTTGGAGAAGAAGCAGATCAAGCTGGAAGAATGGCTGATGTATTATCTTACGCACAGGCTAATTCCAATACGACAACAGCTGGATTAGGAGAAGCATTTAAGAATTGTGCTGCAAATGCCAATGCATTCGGATTGGATATAGAACAAACAACTGCTTTAATCGGCAAATTATCAGACCAGGGGCTAAAAGGCTCAGAAGCAGGGACGGCGTTAAGTGCAGTATTCAGAGATATTACACAGAAAATGAAGGACGGGAATATAACTATAGGAAAAACAAAGATTGCAGTGCAAGATGCAAATGGTAACTATAGAAGCATGACTGATATATTACGAGATGTTGAAAATGCAACAGATGGAATGGGAGATGCGCAAAAGAATGCAGCGTTAATGAGTACCTTTACATCTGATTCGCTAAAAGCACTAAACATACTTTTACAAACTGGTAGTGGAAACATAGAAGATTTTGAAAAAGAATTAAGAAATAGTTCTGGAACAGCAGAAGAAATGGCTAATATTATGAATGACAATCTTAACGGGCAAATAACTGCATTAAAATCCGCTTTAGAGGGTGCAGCTATAGCTATAGGAGAAGCATTGTTACCAATGATAAAAGGTTTAGTAAGTGTATTACAAGGCGCTCTTAATTGGTTTAATGGATTAAATGATGGAGTTAAAACAACAATAGTAACAGTTGGATTAGTAGTCGCAGCTATAGGTCCATTATTATTAATTTTAGGCTCTCTAGCAAGTGCGATAGGAAACTTAATAGAACTAAAAGCTTTGTTGGCTGAATCCAGTATATTAAGTAGTGCAATAGGTAGAGTATCAGGACTGTTTACTAGTTTAAGGAATGTAATTATGGGGTCGGTAGTACCAGCAATACAATCATTATGGGCATTTATGCTAGCAAATCCAATCACCTTTGTAATAGCAGCAATAGCAGCGTTAGTTGCTGGATTTGTATACCTTTGGAATAACTGTGAATCTTTCCGTAATTTTTGGATTAACCTTTGGGATAATATAGTTTCTACGGTTAGTAAAATACCAGGTCAAGTTCAAAAGATTTTTAATGAACTTCCAGGGAAAATAAGTGGAGCTTTGGACTCAACTGGTGACGCATTGATAAATTGGGGTTACAGTATAAGCGGTGGAGTAGGAGATACCATGACAGATTTATATGGTGTCTTTAGAGATTCTTTTGATGGAATGGTAGAATATATTAAGAATATCACAACAATTGTAAAAGATATATTTACAGGCAACTGGGGAGCTATACCCGGAGATGTAGAAAAATTATTTACAGGTATGTGCAACAGTGTAGGTAATATTTTATCTGGATTAGCTAACATTGTAGGAGATGCTTTTGCAATGGTTAACGATGCTATCCAAGCAGTGTTAGGAAAAATTTGGGGAGGAGTTATAGATTGGGCTAGCAATATTAATTCCGGTTTAGGGCAAGCCTTCTTGAATGCATATTATACCATTTCAGACACTTTTGATGGAATAATGACAGTAATTCGAGATGTTACTACAATAATTTCAGATATATTCCGAGGGGACTGGAGTAGTGCGGTTAATCACTTAAAAACATTATGGAATGATTTATTATTTTATGCAAAAATGATTTTTGGAGATATTGTAGAGTCAATTAAAGGGTTTATAGTTGGAGCAAAAGATTTTGTGGTTGATGGAGTTTCTAACATAGGCAAATCAATATCTAATTGGGCAAGCGATACTTATAATACAATATCTAACTGGGCAAGTAACACAATATCTGCCGTAGGGCAATGGTTTAATGAACTCCCTAGTAAGATAGGTTACGCTCTAGGGTTTGCACTTGGAGTAATTGCAGGATGGGTTGTAAATACATGGAATTATTTTGCTACAAATATTCCTTTATGGATAAATTCAATTGGCCAATGGTTTAGCGAACTCCCTAGTAAGATAGAGCAATGGCTAACAACTACCTACAACAATATAGTAACCTGGGGAACAAATATGTATAATAAAGCAAAAGAAACAGGTACCAATTTTGTTAACGGAATTATACAATTTTTTAAAGAATTACCTACTAAAGTACAAACATGGTTTGATAATACATATAACAATACTGTTAAATGGGGATCTAATGTAGTGTCTAAAGGTAAAGAAACAGGTACCAATTTTGTTAATAGCATAGTTGATTTTGTAAAAACATTACCGACAGTTGTGCTAAATTGGTTAACGCAAACTTATAACAAAGTAGTTAGTTGGGCGACACAAATGGGGAATAAAGCTAGAGAAACTGGAAGTACTTTTGTTTCTAAAGTAGGCAGTACAATACAAAGTTTGCCTGGCCAAGTATGGAGTTATTTAAGCCAAACCATAAGTAAAGCATCAACTTTTGTAAGTCAGTTCGGGCAAAAGGCTACACAAGCAGCAAGAAACTTTACTACTAATATAGTTAATGGAGTTAGAAATATACCAAATCAAATGCTTAGCATAGGAAGGAATATAGTGCAAGGCATATGGCGTGGAATTAGTGGAGCAGCAGGATGGTTAAGGAGTCAAATAAGTAATTTTGCTAGTGGAATTATTAAAGGATTTAAGTCAGCATTTAAGATAAACTCACCTTCTAAAATTATGCGTGATGTAATAGGGAAAGGCATAGTAGAAGGTATAGGTGTTGGTATAGACCAAAAAGAAGGTGACTTATTAACACAAGCAAATAAATTGGCAGGTAGTGTAGTTGATGTTATGAGTGGTAATATTGCAACAGCTAACTTATTTGATACTGCTAAAAATCTAACTACAAGCATGAATATAGCTACTAACCAAGCAACTGGACAAGATAAAGTAAGTAAATTTGATAGCTTGTTGCATGTAGAAAACTTAACAATAAACGATGATAAAGATATAGAAACTTTAGCAAGTGATTTAGCATTCTATTTAAAAAGAAAAAACGTATTAACAGTATAAGGAGGTGTAGAAATGGAATTTATGGAATATAGAGATCCGATAATTTTATATCTAGATGATAAACCTAGCACAGATTACGGAATAAAAGCGTATGAAAGCAATATCCTTTCTGCCCCTTCGAAAAAGCTAGAGTTTATAGAAGTTGATGGAAGAGATGGAGCATTAACAGTAGACAATGGATATGAAGATTTTATACTAAAACTAAGTTGTGTGCTAGTAAACGAGCATGATGAGATTGAAACTACTCCAGCATTAGCAAGGAGAGCAAAGAAATTTCTTCTTAATGGAACAACTAGAAAAATACAATTAAGTGAGGATATGGATTACTATCTGTTAGGGACTTACAATTCTGATATCGACATAGAAGAAGCAATTGAAAATTTTGGACTGTTTCAGGCACAATTTAGATGTAAACCTTATAGATTTTCAAATAAAAGTAAGACAGTAGAGATAACTACTAAAAATACCGTAATAAAAAACGATGAATATAAAACCAAGCCTGTTATTGATGTGTATGCAACAGGAGATATAACTATTAATATAAACAATCAAGAAATTATTTTAAAAGCCTTAGAAGGACATATACAACTTGATTGTGATTTAATGAATGCAACTACTGTTAATTCGCTTGGAAAAACAGTAAATGCAAATCAAAAGATGTATAGTGATTTTCCAATACTAGAAGAAGGTAATAATAATATAACTTGGTCCTTAGGAAGTGGAGCAAGTTTTACTAAAATAAAAATAGATTATAGAATGGTGGTGATATAGATTGATACCAAGAATATATAATAATAGTTTTACAACATATGATAGTAATGGATTAGGTTTATTGGTAGATGCTATATCCTGCCAAGTCGAAGAGGAGTCTAATGGAGATTTCGAGTTAACACTTGTATATCCTTCCGATGGTTCTTTTTTTTATGCATTAAAACAAGATAATCTTATAAAAGCCGATACATCTGATACTTTAAAAGGGCAACTTTTTAGAATAGATACTATAAGCAAACCTTTAAATGGGCAAGTAACAGTATATGCAAAACATATAAGTTTTGACTTAGCTAAGAACTCTTTAAATGAAGATGTAAACGAAAAAAACATAAATTGTGAAAATGCTGGTAAGCATATGCTTCAAAAGTCTGATGCTGACAGTAGATTTTCTGTTGAAAGTAATATAGAAATGCTAGGTAACTATAGTATGGATAGAAAAACAGATTGTTTATCTGCTATAGCTGGGACAAAAGGTTCTCTTATAGATACGTTTGGTAATGGACCTAAGCTTCTAAGAGATAACTTTACAATATCCGTACTTAATAGAAGAGGTAAGGATGATAACACTCTTATAGCTTATAAGAAGAACATTACAGGATTTACATTAGAAGAGGATTACTCAGAAATAATTAATGTTATAAAGCCTTATGCTACTTATACAGAAGATGAAGTTGAAAAGACTCTATATATTGATGAAATAGGAGTAAAATCACCTAGATATATAGAAGGGGATATAGTAAAAAGTCGATGGATTGATTTTTCAGATAAATTCGATGAAGATGAAACACCAACAAAAGAAAAATTAAAGAATCTAGCTGAAAAATATTTCAACGATAATAGCTGCGACCTTCCTAAAATGACTTATAAAATAGAATTTCAACCGCTTAGCCAAACGGAAGAATATAAGGAAGATGGATTGGCTGAACTAGAATATATAGGCATGGATGACAGTGTCTATATAGCTAACAGCAAATACGGAATAAGGGACCAAGCAAGAGTAATTAAAACAACTTATAACGTATTAGCAGATAAATATATATCTATAGAGTTAGGTGATCCAAAAACAACGTTAGGAAGTATTATAAATAAATCTAATAACAATACAGTAACAAAAGATGAAGTAAAAGATCTTATAAATAAAAATAATAAAAAAAATTATCCTAATACATTACCAATAGTGCCTGTTGTAACTATAGATAGAGCTGGATTTAAAACTATTTCTCTTAGTTGGCAATATGAAAATAAACCTTATTATTTTTATGAGGTATACGCAAGCCAAGAACAAGGATTTACACCTAATACTTTCGACCTAATCTTTAAAGGGCAAGCGAGTGCATTTCTACATGAAGTTGAATGTGCACAAACTTGGTACTACAAAGTAAGAGCTATAAATACTTATGGAAATGCTACAGACTTTTCAAAAGAAGTTAGTGCAACAACTACAAAAATAAGTGATGCTGCGGAATATTTCCAAGAGGCTGCAATAGAAAGTGCACTTATAGGTTCTTTAAATGCAGATGTAATTAATGCAGGTAAACTTAAAGGAACTTATATAGATGCTAGAAATATAAATGTAATTGATGGAAATGGAGATATTACATTCTCTGTATCAAGCGATGGTAAAGTGCGTATAAATGAAGGGGCAATACAGCTAGATGAGGAAGGCATTCAGATTTTACATAAGAGCCAAAATGAATCCCTTGTAGGTAGGACAGTAATGGACGAGGAAGGTTTTAGAATATTAGACAAAGACGGGAATGAACTGGCGGATATAGGTGCTAGTGGAGCGCATTTTGCTAATATGACTGTAGATGGGAGATTTAACCATTATCCGAGCGCACAAATAATAGATAGACAACAAGGATGGTCAAAAGATTATTATGTTGGGAAAATTGCTACAGGAGACGGTTCGGGAAGAGACGAAGCAAATAAGGCGGATAGTCTTCAGACTGTATTAAGAACCTTAAAATCAGATGGATGTATGTTTTTTAATGCAATATATATTAACTTAGAAGAAGGGGTAAGAGTTAGAGAGAAAATCGTATTGCAAGATTTCTACGGGACATTACTTCAAATAAATTTAGGTAAAGATGCTTTATTGCAAGTAAAAGAAGGCAGTGTTATAGAGGATACTAGATGTAGAATTTATATAACTTCTTCAGAATACAACGGAACGGACACACTAGATTCTTACAATGAATCCGGTAAATTAAATACATTAGGATGTGTGGAAATTAAAGATGTAGCAGGTTTTAAACTTAGCCATAACAGCCATGCTAGATTTGATGGACTTCGTATAAGAGGAAATTCGCTTGATTCTGTAGGTTTTAGATGTGCAGATAGTAATCTATTAGAGGTTACAAACTGCGATGTAAGTAATATGGATAAAATAGCTGACGGATATAATTCTTCAAAAATACTTCTAGCTAATTGTCAAGGCAATGTAAACAAACTTGCTACGCTTGCGAGTGGAAGTATTTTTAGTTCATCACCTCAAGTGCCCTCTTATGCAGAGAATGAGCCATGTGAAGTATATGGTTCATCTGCTGTTATTAACTCCTTTGAAACGTTTGTTAAGAAAGATTCTAAATTCGAAGATACTTTTAGCAACGATGATAATACAAATACTTTAGCAATATTTGGAGTTAGCCAACAATATACAAACTACGAGGGCGAAGGAATAAACGCAGAAACAAGTATGCTTAATCTTGTAGGACAGGGACGCTTTAAAGAAGATTATAAATATATGCACGGGTACGCAGTATTTATAAGTGATACAGATGATTCCATGGAGGAATATCTAAAGACTTTGGGCAGTTATAATATGTACTTAAGAATGACGAGAGCTGATAATAATACTACTGCTCCAATACCAAGAGTTAGATTCCAACTTGGAAATGGAGAATATACAGCATATTATAAGTTAGATCCATTAACAAGCCCACTAACTGGAGATGGAAGTGGAGCGCAAATTATAGATTATAATGCTACAGAAGATAGAAAATTACCGAAGGACCTTACAGACAAGATTGCAACTTACGGAGTTTACAGTGTGGAATTTCTATCAGACGAATTTGAGGACTATTTAGTAGTAGATGATATAAAATTGGTAGTTGTAGGAACGGCTAAAGGAGAAGAAAGCGGAGACATTGGAACAGATGTAAAAGCAATAGGTAGAATATTAGCTAATGCTCTTAATGTGCGTAAAACTCCGGGGATAGACGGAGAATATGCTGGATTACTTGTAAATGGGGATACAGTAGAAATTGTAGGAGTGGATGCAGATACAGGTTGGTATAAAATAAAATTTGAAGATGGCTATGCTTATATAACAAATAAATCCGAATATGTAGAAATAATCTCAGGAGACCCTAACGGAACTACAACAATACAAAAAGTAGAAGTCTTGGCCGATAACTTAAACGTAAGAAGTGGACCAGGAACAGAAAATAGTTCTATAGGCATAGTGCAAAAAGGATTTGTTGCCGACATATTAGAAACAGATAGTACTACAGGTTGGTACAAAATAAGCTACAACGGTGAATATGGTTGGGTGACTAATAACACAACTTATGTAAAAGTAACTACTGGAACGGCTACAGTAAGTCCAGAACTTTACGATGGAGCAAAAGTTGCAGGATTTGCAGAATCTTACTATAATGCAAGAAATAATTATACCTCAGCTAAGAGTTGGGATAATGGATTTACTTACGGAGATTCTACACCATGTAATACTAGTGCAAGTGGTACTATGGGAGCTACAAATAGTATATGGGAGAAATCTAGCCAGGGAAACTATTGGAAAATGATAGATGAATCCACTTTAATATTGTTATGTTTAATGGGGTATGACTATGATGCATCTCCATATGCAAGCCTTGTACAGTACAATAATTACAGAACAAATATTTTAGCAAAGAATAGTTCTTATACAGGAGCAATAGTCCCATTAATTGGTTCTAGTCTAGCTCGAACTTGTGCAGAAATAGCACAATACTTCTACAATAAGGGACAAACCTTTGAAGTAAAGAGCGATTATAGTAACTTACAAAAAGGGGACTTATTATTTTATGCTAGAAAAACAAGTAGTGGAGCATATGTCTATCCAACTAGATGGAAATATATTAGCACAGGAGCAATTTGCATAGGTCAAGATAGTAGTGGAAATGCACAAATAATTACAGCTATGAGTAATCCTGGAGAGAAACACACAGATGGCTGGTATACGGGACTAAAAAAAGACCTTGTGAAGAATCAACAACCTTCTACTATTGTATTAGCGGTTCGTCCAAGCACTAAGGTTACAAGTAGTGGTTCTTCTAGTGGAGGAATTACTGTATCGAATATGCGTCAAACAATATGTGATACAGCAATGAAAATAGTCAATATGGGTACTAATCATACAGCATGGTATTCCCAATATTGGAGAACAACTTCTCTTAGTAGTATGGTAACCATTAAGGGAAAAGTTGAGACAGTAGGAGGAACAACATATTATCAACCTAGCTGGGTCCAAACAGGGGTGACATACGGATTTGATTGTAGCTCTTTGGTTGGCTGTTGCTATGAAAAGGCTGGAATGAGCTATATGAAAGGATTAACTTGTTCTATGGGAACATTGCAATCTACTGCAAAAGCACATGGGGCAACATTCTGGAGATATGCTGATTCAGGCTTTACAAGGGCAAAAGCTGGAGATATAATCATGTTTGCAAATACTGGATATACCGTAACCACATCTAATATGGCAACAGTAAGAACTCATCATACGGCAATATATATGGGTAACGGTTATATTGCAGAGGCAAGCGGTTATAAGAAAGGAATAATTTATAGCAAATATAACTTAAATAAACAAGCATTTTTTATAAGACTTCCAGAGTTAGACAGGGCAGATAGTGCTAGTTCTAGCGGAGGAACAGTAGTAAAAGAGGAATACAAAAATTGTTTCAATGAAAAAGGAACAATTGATGGACACAACTATGTGTATAGATTACATGATGCAAGATGCACTTGTTACAGTGCAAGTGAAAGTAACAGTTCGGGAAGAAGTGGCTTAGGTACGCATATGGGAAAAACAGTTGCGTCGCAAAATATTCCATATGGTACAAAAATATATATTCCAGCACTAAAAGGTCAAACATGGACTAATGCTAATGGAACAAAAGTAACTCTAGATGGTGTATTTACGGTCACAGATAGTGGTATAGCTTGTTTTGACTTCGATATTGTAGCAGGAAGTACAAGCAGTGCTTGTTATAGCAACTATTCAAATCCTTCAAGGATGGAAGTATATGTATTAGAATGGGGAACAAGTACAATACAAAATTATAGCTTTTCTGATACGTACAGAATTGCCTATAACAATGGTGTACTATCTAGATACAAATCAGCATTTAAAAATTATATTAGCAACGGTGGCGTACTTATAAATTTGCTTAAATTCTATAATGATGATGCAAATATAAGAAGTAGTACATATTGGAGCATATTAAATAGCTAGGAGGTGGCAACATGAGAGATTATGATATAGAGAGTGATCTAAAGCAAGAGAAATTTCAATCTCTTAAATTAGTGCAGGGAGATAGAGGAAATAAAATTAAAATAAATGTGTATGAAGATGGGCAACCAGTTAATTTGGCTGGTTGCTCTGTTACTGCAAAATATAAAAGAGCAGATGGAGAAATAATAAACGATGGTGTAATAGAAAATATACATGATAATTCCTTCGATGCAGTTATGGATAGTTCTATAACAAAGGTAGCAGGAACGCTAAAAATGTTATTCACTATAGAAAAAGATGCTGTTAAAGTTAGTGCATTTTTGCTGTTAGCAGATGTAAGAGAAGGTATAGGAGAAAGTAGTTCTTCAGGTGGAAGCGCAGGAGGTGGAGAAGTGACAGTAGATCTTAGTGATTATTATAAAAAAATTGAAACTTACTCAAGAAAAGAGATTGATGCACAATTTAAAGATATTGTGAATAAAACTATTACAACTGAAGAACGAAGTAAATTATCTAGTTTAGAAAACTACGATGATACTAGTGTTAAAAATGATATACAAACACAGAAAGCCAGAATAGATACTTTCACTTCACTTAAAGAAGGAAGTACTACTGGAGATGCAGAATTAATTGACGCTAGAATAGGGGTTAACGGAACAAATTATTCTAATTTAGGGGATTCAATAAGAAGTCAATTGGACTATATAGTTGATATATCGCCAAATTTATATGAATTTAATGATAATGGATTATATACCGAGAGTGGTATAACAAATGCAAATACAAAATATTGGCACTCCAAACCTATAGCTTGTAAAATAGGAGATGTATTTCGCATATCTAAAAGAGTAAGCTGGCAAAGTTCTTGGATAGGAGTACTAGATAAAAACGGAAATAAGATAGACACCCTATCAGATGGAAATCTTACACCTTGGTTACAAAAAGGCGATGATAGTGTAAATTATGATACTATAACTATTTCAGAATTTAATTATAATGGAGCTATTGTAAACAAAGATAATATAGGATTTTTAATTATATCATTTTCAGCATACGACAGTGTAACCGATTCAAGTAAAAATATAATTGTTAAAAATTGCGATTTCCCTGAACAGTTTATAGAAAAAGGTTCAACTTTACAGTCATGTGTGAAATTTAATGAGATTCATAAAAAATCAATACAAAATATAAGTGATGAGCAGATTAGAGAATTTAATAAGCCAATCAAAAAGGCTTTAGTACTTTTAAATTTTGATGCGTTTAATTTTGATGATAAAAGATTTGAAATATTGCAAGAATATGGATTTAAAGCTACTGTTACTTTTGGGACACAAACAACTCCAGTTTATAATGAAGAAAAGGCTAATAAATATAAAAAAGTAATGAGTAATGGTTGGGATATAGGTATTTATTCAGCTACAAACTGGGTTAAAGATAAGTACGGAAATGAAGCCTTCACATCTACAAGTGATGAGGTAGAAAAGGCATGGGAAGATTATGTTAAACTTGCCCTAGAAGATGCAGAATTAAATGGAGTTTATTATCCTCAAACATGGTTTTGTAGACAAAATGCTTACTGTGATGCACTTGGGAAATCTTTAAGAAAATATGGGTTTAAAATGTGTAGAGGTGAACATTTCGTTGATTATAAAAAAACACCTACGTATTTTAACAATGATTATAGTTTTGTAACTCGAACTAAGGGTTTATATCCTTCAACTGTTGAAGGATGTTTATGGGAAATAGACCAATGTGTAAATGATACCAAAGGGATTTCTATATTTTCGCATGGAATTTATGCTACAGATGAAGAAGCAGAAAGCAATTTCGGTTGTACTGAAACTAATTTAAGGACAGTTTTAGATAGAATTAAAAAATATGTAGACGAAGGAAAATTAGAAGTGTTAACGTATAATGAATTATATAATAGATATAATTTAAATGATTCAATCAATATTAATTATAATAGAATATTGAAAATGCTAACCAATAATTAGTTCACAATTTAAAAATATTGCGAACTAATTTGCCAAGTAAAATAAAATACGATATTAATAGAACCATTTTTCCCATGTCGGCAAAATGGTTATCCGAAAAATAGGGACCTATAAAGAGTAGAATTGATTTTCTACTCTTTTTTTAGAAAGAAGTGATTTTATGAAAGATATTGAAATAAGAGTCAAGACACCAGATGGAGTAGTTATAAGCGAAAAAGAGAAAAACGCTTACATAGAACATATCAAAAAAAATAATCCTAAAAGGAAAATTGAATGGGTTGAAATAGTTATAGATAATGAAGGCTTTGCCAATCTTACTTATTCGTTAGCTCCAGTTGATTTTGAGAGAATCAGAAGAATAACAGGATATCTAGTAGGAACAACAGCTAAATGGAATAATGGGAAAAAAGCTGAACTAAGAGACAGAGTAAAACATCTATAAAAATTAAAAATAAAAATCGGTGTCAAATTTTGACACCAAAAAAGAAAGGGGTTAAAAAATGCAAACTGAAATAATAGTTGCGATTATAGCATTCGCTGGAACATTAATAGGTTCTTACTTTGCAAATAGTAAAACTACTGCTGTTATGCAAGAACAAATAAAAAGTATCAAGGAAGATATAAATATTCTTAGTGACAGAGTAGATAAACACAATAATTTAGTTGAGCGCATGGCAAAAGCTGAAGAAGGCTTAAAAGATGTACATTATAGAATAAACGAAATAGGAGGAAATTAAATGTTAGATTTAAATGTATTAGGTAATTATATAGTGTTGTTAGTTGTAGGTATTTGCTTATGCGTTGGGTACGTAATAAAAGTTAGTTTTACAAAAATAGATAATAAATATATACCATGCATAATGGCAATACTTGGATGTGTTTTAAATGTTTGGATAGCAGGAGGTATAAATCCAGAAATAATTTTAGGTGGTATGTTATCAGGACTTGCATCAACTGGATTACATCAAGCTTTTAAGAATTTGATAGAAAAATAGGTATAAACATAAGGTAAATATTTTGAAAAGTGCTTAGAAAGCTAACTGCAAGGTCGTTTTTTTAAGCACTTTATTATTTTAGAAAGGATTTGATATTTTATGAATAAGCCAGTGATAGTAGAAAAATGGCAAAAAAGAAATAAATATGGCAGACCTGGAACAAAATTAAATTATACGAAAGTAGCTATACATTATACAGGAAAGGCGGATGTAAAAGGCATAAACACAGTATCTTATTTCAACAATGTTGTGGCGAATGGATACAAAGTTAATGGAAAATATATCTATGCATCCGCTCACTTCGTTATTGATCTAGATGGAACTATATACCAACTAATTCCGTTAAATGAAATCTGTTATGCGACTAATAGTGCTAATAGCTACGCTGTAGGAGTAGAAGTAGCTACAACAGGAAGCGACAACCATTATACAGACGCTACATATAAAAGTATGGTCCACTTATGTGCATGGTTATGTTACAATAAAGGACTTAATCCGAAAACAGATATTATTAGACATACAGATGTTGTAGGGAGAGCCTACAAATTATGCCCTATATATATGGTAAATAACCCAGATAAATATGAACAATTCAGATTAGACTGTTATAACGTAAAAGCAGGTAAAGTCAGCTTAGATAAAGTTGTAAATTGTACTAATGGAAAAGGTATTACAGTAATTCCTGATGCGACACAAAATAAAACACAACTTGTAAGAATATTACAAGACGTAAATATACGTAGTGCAGCTGATTTTACTGATGCAAGTGTAATCGGCGTAGTTAAAAAAGGAGGAGTATATACTGTTGTTGAAAAAATAGAAAGAACAGGAACAGATATGTATAAATTGAAATCAGGTGTTTATATAACCGCATCTAAAAAGTATGTACAATTAATAGAAAAATAGGTATAAAAGTATAATAATAGGCCTATACTCCGATTAAAAGGAGGTGTCGGCCATGAATAAAATTATCTTAGAAGTGGCAGGGCGTATAGCATACTTTGGTATTGGTGTATTATGTGCTATGTTATTTATAGTGTAAAATAAGGCTAGGGAAGTTATTTTCCTTAGCCTTTATTTTTTTTATATTATTATTTACTTTAATGTTTATATTCTTTATATTCATCTTTATTTAGAATATACTCGCTATTGCAATGATTACATTTTATTATAGCCCCACCTGTAGTTATAGCACGTACAGAAAATACGATTGCTATTATTAGGAAAATCGGCGCACATACCCAACCGAAAATCGGAATCCATACAGATACACTTAATCCTAATATACTTAATATAGCATATGATACAGAAATCATTGCACGACTTGTTAATGTTGCTTCTTTGCCACATTTAGGGCATATAACTTTATTTTGGTTTTTTACTTCTTTCATTTTAATCCTCCTCTTTATTTTAATTATAAAACTATTTTAAGCAATTCTGAAAATTTATCTTGATAATACATTGGTTGTGTTTCCTTTGGGCACTTTGGATTAACTAGATTTTCGCCCCATTCTGTATCAACTAACATTTTAAACTTCTTATTTCCTCCATTAGAAGTTTTTCTTGCACATTCCTTTAAAATACCTTTTTCAATAAGTAATTTATTGAAGGCTATTGCACTCATATTTATATAATTCTTTTTTAATAAATCTGATATTGGTAATATTCTGCCTTTAGATTTTGTGTATTGTGGTAATAGGTTAGTTGGGATATTATGATTTTCATATACATTAGTAGCAAGTGCTAATTTGCTGCTATCATTTAAGTTTAATAATTTTGCAGTTACTTCAACTAAACTTAATTCTGCTTTTGCTATGTCTATTTCTTTTATATAATCGTCTTTATTTATGCCTTTAGTTGAATACTCCCCTGTTTTTCTTATAGAAGGTAGTACTGTATCTGTAACCCAATCTTGAAATCTTTCTGCTTCTGGTTTTCTTGATTTAAATATAAGTTTATATACTCCAGCTTCTTTTAAGAAATTTTCGCCAGTATTATGTAATTTTCTAAAGTCAATATCTTTGACATTAGAAGCAGTTAATTTTATAACTTGATTTTCATTCATTTTAGATATTGCCATTCTTACTGCACTATCAGTCAAATCTAAACATTTTCCTACATGATAAGGATTAAATAAAATTTCACCATTAAAATCAAACACTTCTACTTTGTTTCCTTCAAAATCCATTAATTCATTCATATTATCTAACCTCCTATTGATTTTTATCTTTAGAGAATTTATAATATGATAGAGAAGTTTTTATAAGTTCTCTATTTTTGGAAGATATCCTGTTACTTTGGACGGTAGGGGGATATCTTTTTATTTGTCTTTATTATTATTTAGATATTCATGTATAGCCTTTTCTAAAACTTCTTGAATAGATGTATTTTCTTTTACGACTTTAAGTTTCAATTTAGTTCTAGTCTCTTCATCTACTCTAACTAATATCTGTTTTTGTGAACTTCTTTTCATTTTTACTCCTTTCTCTCTATCTAATTATATGTTATCATGTTATCATTTAAAATACAACAACATATTAGGAATATTTTTCAATAAATTATCGACAATAAATGATTTTATAATAAATATTTAATTATGATTATGCGTTATAAATTAAAAAGCTAGGGAAGTTATTTTCCTTAGCCTTTTATTGTATAATTATAGTAATAATATATTTCTTAGGGGTAATTTTACATGTATCCACATACAGACAAACAATAATCCGTATGGGGATACCAATTATATTTTAAATTTAACCTCCAAAGTAAACTGTGCAAATCTCTTTTTTTCTTTATAATATAAAATTTCCTTTATAACAGTTTTTAAAGCCTTGTTTTTCAGCTCTATGTTATCTGTATTTTCGTAACTTTCTATAGCACACTCTATATTTTGTGCTAATTCTTTATAATCAATGTCCTTGCTAATTTCTACCTCTAATAACTTTTTAGTACCCTTTATAGCTATTTCTATTTCTTCTTTCTTATTTGCCAAAGTCTGTTGTCTTTCTAAAAAAGTATCTACATCATATATACCTCTTTCTAGTAAGTCGTGCAATCTGTCTTTTTGCTTATCTAGTTCTGTTTTTTCTTTATCTAAAGTAGTTAAAGTATTTTGTAACATCTCTAATTGCTTATTTTCTCTATCTTCTATTTCTGTATTATCTAATTCATCTTTAATCTCTTTTAATTTTATTTTTAGGATGTTTATGATTTCTTCTTCTATTAGATCTAACCTAGAAGAACCTACCTCATAACATTGTTTGCAGCGCAAATAAAGTACAGGACCTTCTTTACCTGTATTGTAAGATGCTACCATTGTATGTCTGCAATTAGAACATTTTACTATACCTGCAAGTGGATTAATTAGTTTTCTATCACTTTTCTTAGCGGGTATTTGATTATTTATTCTTATTTCCTGAGCTTTTTCCCAGTCATCTTCCGATATAATAGGTTTGTGCTTTCCTTTACATACTATCATATCATTTCCTTTGTTTTTTCTTGTTTTAGTTCCTTTTCTCTTATATTCAAACCAAGTCACATATCCACAATAAGTTCTATTTCTTATAATCCTTCTAACCGCACATTCTGTAAAACATTTACCAGCAGTTGTTTTATATCCTAAAGCATTTAGATGATTCATTATTTTATAAGCACCTTCACCGTTTAAATACATGTCAAATATAAGTTTTATTGCTGGAGCAGTTTCTTCATCTATAATCATATGTCTTTTACCATATTCATCATATTTAAATTTATATCCTAAAGGGGCTGTTGAGCCTATGAAATTACCTTCTTCTATAGATTTAACTCTACCACGTTGCATACGTTTAGTTATTACTTTTAATTCCCTGCGTGCAAAGAATGTTTTAAATTCTGTCATTTCTTCGTCTAGGTCATTATTCAAGTCATAAGTTTTATCGGGGGTAATAATTAATGTTTTACTTTCCTTAAATGTATTAATTATTTTTCCCTGGTCCTGCATATCTCCACGCCCTAGACGGTCTATATCCATGCATAATACGGCATCATACATATTCTCTTTAACTTCTTCTAATAGTTGCGTCATTTTAGGTCTTTTTGCAATGCTATCCCCACTAACTATTTCTTCTTTTATCTCTACAACATTAAGGTCCTGCTTTTTAGCAACTTCTAATAATGTACTTCTATGCCTAGCAAGTGTATCAATATCTTCTTTTTTCTCCAGTTCTTCATCAGCCCTAGATTTTCTAAGGTATATACATGTTTTCATTTTATTTCCTCCTAATTAAAAAGAGCAGCTGCTAACTGCCCTGTACGTATCTATATTATTAATTTCTATTTTGTGTAATCTTCTCCTTCATATTCTACACGTTATTGTTATTCTAAATCAACTCCTGTGGTTTCTTTAGTTTCTTTTACATTTTGTTCCCATGTAAAAACTTTAATTTCAGAGTTTTGAGCATCCTTATTTACTAATTTTACATCCTCATAAACATTACTTAAAAAATATGTATCCCAATCATCGGCAACTTTGTAATTATCTCTATCTTCATATTTTACAACATAATAACCATCATTTTTAGCTTGATAGAATATACCATAATCCTCATTTTCGACTTTAAAAACAACTCCATCGAAATAATATTGTTCAGGTGTAAAAATTACATTACCAGTATTTGTTTTTAAAACTCTATTAGTATATGCTGAAACTTTATTTCCATTGGATTCACTAAAAACTTCTTTGTAATTATGACTAGGAATAGTATTTATTAGTATAATTTCATCAGAGTAGTTTTCGGTTGAATAATCTTCGTTATTTGCGTATAAATCAATTTCAATATCCAAATCAAAATCACCATTATTTTTAACATATAATTTTTCGTCTTCACGCCATATATTTATATCAACACCTTGTTTTTCTAAAGAAAAATGCAATGATCTAGCAGTATTAGATTCTTCATTTTCTTGACTGGATATCTGTGAAGATGTATTTGCAGCTGGATTAGAACTACAACCTACAATATTTAAGCATAGTATTAAGCATAAGATAACACTTGATATTTTTTTCATATTACTCCTCCTTATATTTTTCTTAAATTGTAGCATAAATTTACACATTTTACCTTTATATACATAAATTTATTTTATATACAATTTATATATTCAATTTAAGAGTTGTTTGATGTATAATATATTATAAGTAATAAAACAGAACATCTGTTCTGATAAATATTTTGTTTATAAGGGGGATAACATGGAGAATAAAGAAAAAGTATTATTATTAGGAGAATATTTTTTAGAAGAAATTTTAAAACTAATAGAAGATAAGGAAAAGGAAGATTTAAATAAATAAGATTGGATATTTATTTGATATGTATCGGGATTAGGATTAACACATAGTGTAAATTATCTACTTTATAAGCGAAGCAAAGAGACTTAGAAAATCTAAGTCTCTTTTTTAAATTGTTTAATCATTTCTATCATTGCATTAAATTCACTTTCTGATAATTTATCAGTAACATTAATAACTTTCTTTTGTCTATCTGACAAATCTGTTTTAGGTTTTCTGTCATTACTATATCCAGTCAAATAATCAATGGTAACATCAAAGAATTTAGCTAATTTAAATAACGATTCTACATCACATTTTCTTTTGTCATTTTCCCAATTATAAACAGTCTGCTTACTTTGGTTTATTATTTTACCTAGTTCTTCCTGGGTTAGTCCCTTTTCTAATCTCAAACTCTTAAGTATTTCCCCTTGTTTTTTCATGCACTTTCCTCCTATGCTTACATTTTATGCAAAATTATATATATTTATAATTAAACAAAATGTATTACATTTCCTTGAAATTATAACATTTTAACGATTTTTTATCTATCTAATTTTAAAAATTGGCAAATAAAAATAAAAAAATAAAACAAAATTTTTATTTAATAGTTGACAATAAACAAAATGGATACTATACTTAAGGTATAAATTAAAGAAAAGGAGGTTAAGAAATGAGAGTAAAATCTTACAGAAAGTTTTATAACTTAACCCAAAGTGATATGGCAGATAAATTAGGAATCACACTTCAAAATTATTATCAAAAAGAAAATGGCATTAGAGAATTTAAATTATCTGAAGCTAAAAAGATAGCTGATTTATTTGATGTGAGCATAGAAGATATTTTTTTTGCTGATGAAGTAAACAAAATGATTACTAAAAAAGGTGAAATAAAGATAGCTTTATAGAAAGGAGATGAAATATATGGATTACATAAACAAAATGAATAACTTAGTTCAAAATTTAACAGTTGTAGAAAATGTTGAGGAATTTATTCCTATATATGAAACAGACAAAGGTGAAAAAGTTGTAAGTGGCAGAGAATTACATCAAGGTTTAGGAGTTCAAAGAGATTTTACAGATTGGATAAAACAACAATTAAATTCGGTAGATGCTACTGAAAAAGACTTTTCCCTTTTAAAAGGGAAAACCTCAGAAGTGGGTGGTAGACCAACAGAAGAATATATATTAAAACTTGAGATTGCAAAAGAAATATGTTTAGTTGCTGGAGCATCACCAAGAGCAAATGAAACATTAAAGCAAAAATCAAAAGCTTATAGAAAATATTTAATTCAATTTGAAGAAAAACATAAAAATCAAATATCTAATTTAACAGAAAAACAAATGCTACAGTTACAAATCCTAAATGGAGATGAAATGGAGAGAATAGGAGCTTTAAAACAATATGAGGGAGTTATAACTAAACCTCTAATAGACACAATAGAAAAACAATCAGATGCAATAAATGAATTAAAACCTCATGCAGAATATGCAGAAAGAGTTTTAGAAGATAAAAAAACATTGTTAACTCCAACACAAATAGCTAAAGACTTCGGAATGGCTGGTAAAGCATTAAATGCATTATTACATGATCTAGGAGTTCAATATAAACAAAACGGACAATGGCTTTTATATGCTAAGTATCAAGGCAAGGGATATACAGGACCATATCAACCAGATATACCAAATGCTAAACCACAGACAAGATGGACACAAGCTGGTAAGAAATTTATCCATGATATTTTAAGAAAAAATGGTTATAAAACAGTTTTAGAAAGCAAACAGCAACAACAAAGATTTGATTTTAACTAAGGAGGATTTAAACATGGAAGATAATAAAAAATTAGAATTTACTTATTGTGGAGATATAAAAATAGAATTTGCAAATATTAGAGTGATAGAAATAGGAAGTAGCCTTAAATTTACACTAGATGAAAGATTCCCTTGGATAAATGTTTATTTAGGAGATAATTCTGATGAAGGGTTTAGATATTTTGATGAAATTGACATAGAATCATCACTTATAAATGCTGATGAACTCGTAACAATAGTGCTTAATTATTGTGTAGAACATATAAGATTTATAACTGATAAAAAAATGAAAGAAAAGGTACAAAAATATTTTAAAAGACAAGAAAAAGAGAATCAAAAGGTAAAACAAATTTTATCTCAATATACAGATGAACAGTTATTAAATGAAGTTAACGAAAGAGGGCTTTTAGGGGGTAACTAAATATGGCGATATACACAGGAACAGAACATTTTTACAGACGCAATCCAGAAGAAGTAGCCGACGTATTAAGACATAAAGGATTTAAGGAAGAATGGAGTATTATAACTCCATTCCAACAAGAAATAAAGATGTATCATAAAATACAAAACAAGTTTGCTTTGCTTAGAAAACAAGGTAAACATACAGTAGTAAATTATTCAAGATAGGGGGTAGCAATGTCAAAATACATAGTAGTAAGTATAGTTTTTTCAGTAGGGTTTTTCCTAGGAGCATGGTGGCATTCAATAAACGAATAGGACAAATTTCAGACAGCATATTTTTACTAAGGGGGTGCTTAGATGGAATATAAAGTAACACATGAGTATGAAAATGACAGAGCAAAAGTGATTATGATGTCACCAGTAGGATTAACTGACAAAGAAAGAACAGCAATCTTAAAAGATATAAAGAAAGCGTTTTACGAAATAGCAAAATACAATTATCTACAAGCACAAGAAGAAAGCGCTGGAGCAGTATAAAAAGGGGGTGAGAACATGACAATAACTTGCACTTTAGAAGAATTGCATAGAATAACAAAAGAAAATCCAGAACTTACAATTGTTGAATTTATAGCAATGTTACAAGTTAAAAAAGCTGTAAATAGCATTAAGAAGGGGGAATAAACAAATGAAAACAAAAGAACAAATCTATAACGAAATTAAGGATCTAGTCCTAAAAACAAACACTGACAACTATATGGAATATCTAAAAACATTCAGACAAGTATTCAATTCAAACATGACTCAAGAAGAAAAAGATGACATAAGAAAAAAAGCATATGAAGAATACCTAAAAAAAGAAGAAGATCTTTATGACATCCTTGCACATGCTTATATGGATTACATGCATGATGATAATCCAATATTTGCATAGTATAAAACAAGCTCCTTTAGAGTACCAGTCTAAGGGAGCAAATAAATACTATATGTAATATAAGATACTTAAATTATAACATAAAAGGGGGATAATATGAAGTTTAAATTGCAAGCAGAGGGAGTTAAGCAATCCGATATAAAAACACTAGAACAAAGATTATTCCTAGTTAGATTATACAGAAATGAAAGCGACCCAGAAGGTCGATTAGGTTTCATAGAAGGAGCAGAATTTGCTTTAAATAACAGAAAAAACATGACAATAGGAGATTTTAAAAGACATTACATAAAAACATATGAAAAAATAGGACAAGTAAAACATGACAGTTATGAAAGCAGTTTATTATATGCTTTACGACTTAATATAGAAGAATTAGAGATAAATAAGGAGGTTGAATTTTAATGGCAGATAACCTATATCAAAAGTTATTAGCTATACAAGGAGAATTGAAATGTAATAAGTCTCAATACAATTCCTTCGGGAAATATAGCTATAGAAGTTGTGAAGATATTTTAGAAGCAGTAAAAAATCTACTTGTAAAATATCAAGCAACAATAATAATCACAGATGAAATTAAACTTATAGGTGACAGATATTATGTAGAAGCGAAAGTTAAATTTATAGATGTAGTAAGTGGACAATTTATAGAAAATAGTGCATTAGCTAGAGAGGACGAACAACAGAAGGGAATGTCAGCTAGTCAAATTACTGGAAGTTGCAGTAGTTATGCTAGGAAGTATGCTTTAGGAGCAATGCTGCTGCTTGATGATGTAAAGGATGCCGATGCAATTCATAGCAAAGAAGATAGCAACAAATCACAATCACATAGTCAAATAGATACAACAAGCACTAGAAAATTATCGGACAAACAGTTAGCCAGACTTTTCGCATTAGGATATAAAGCAGGATTTAATAATGATAAAGTAAAAGAGCAAATTTTTAAGAAATTTAATGTAGAGCCTAAAAATTTAAATAAACAACAGTACGATACAGTATGTTTAGGATATGAAAATCTTATAGGGAATGGAGAAAATTAATATGATGTTACCTAAAAGAATTTGGAAAGATATAGAAGGTTATGAAGGAATTTATCAGATAAGTAATTTAGGAGAAGTTAAAATTTTAAAAACTAAAAAAATAAAGAAACCTTATTTTAGAAAAAACTGTAAATATGAAATGATAAATTTAAATAAAAACAAAACTCAAAAAAGTTTTTTAGTTCATAGATTAGTAGCAAAGACATTTATACCAAACCCAAATAATTATCCGATAATTAATCATAAGGACGAAAATAAACTTAATAATTGTGTTGAAAATTTAGAATGGTGTACTCAAAAATATAATCTCAATTATGGAACAGTAAAAGGAAGAATATCTGAACATAGAAAGGGACAATTCGCTTATGGTGATAATTATCAAGCTGAAAAAATTTTATGTATAGAAACAGGTATAACTTATAGTTGCATTCAAGAAGCTGCTGATAAGACCAAAATAAATAGAAGTTGTATTTCCGCATGTTGCAGAGGGAAACAAAAAACAGCAGGTGGATTTCATTGGAGTAAATTACAAGCTAAGATTGACAGTAAGCAAACTATATAGAGAAACTAGGGAGGGGAGTAATAAAAAAGAAAGGAGTTTATTCCCCTTTCTCCGAGTTAACTTTAACATAATCTTTTAAAACTTTAATTATTAGATTTGATAAAGATCTATCTTCTTTAATTGCTATTTGCTCTAGTTTTTCTCTTAAATCATTTGGCATTCTAAATGTAAATTGTTTAGTCGACATAACACACCACCTTTATTTTTTATTTACATTTTAACATATTCAAGTAAGATAAAGCAATATCATTATATTATTTTGTAAGACAAGTGTTTACAATGTAAGACAAAAATAGTATAATATAACTATAAAGATACGAAATTTGACATTTTACAAAAGGGGGCGAGCAGAATGGATGAAGGTAAAAATGAAATTAGATATTGTAAGAATAACTTTTTGAGTGAAGGTTATGGGATATTACCTAAGTTAGTTATGAGAGATAAGAAATTACCTATAGAAGCTAAGGCTATATATGCTTATCTAGTTGCATTTGCAGGCAATAAATATACTTGTTACCCAAGTAGGGATTTAATGTGTAAAGAGCTGAATATAGGCAAAAACAGATTTACAAAATATCTAGATCTGCTAAAGGAATCAGGATATATCAAGGTAACCAATACTCAAAACGGAAATTTAAAATCAAAAAATATATATGAAATCGTAATGGATGAAAGAGATAGACAAGAAATTCTTCGATGTCTTCAATTTCGAGACACCGAAGCTCGAGACACCGAAATTCGAGACCTCGAAAACAAAGACACTAATAGTAACAGTATAAATAGTAACAGTATAAATAGTAACAGTATAAATACCACTGATACTGTTATTTCTTTAGATGTTATAGATAATATATGGAAATTATATCCTAATAAGAAAGATAAAGCTAAAGCCTATAAGTACATTAAAAGAATACTTACAAAAGAAAAGATAACAGCAGAAGAATTAGAAAGAGCAGTAAAAAGATATGCTAAAGAAAAAGAAAATACAGACAAGCAATATATAAAACATGGAAGCACATTTTTTAATGGAGCTTATATAGATTATTTAGATGAAAACTACCAACCAAGTGAATCAGTTCAATCAACTACAAAAATCGAATCATCATTAGACTTGCTAGACTTGATAAATGGACCTGGGGAATAGGAGGATTTATGAACAATTATTTATACAATTTAGAATATGAAAGAATAGTTCTCGGGAGGGTATTGTTAGAACCTAACTTATTTGAAGTAATACAGGATTTATCAGAAGAAACTTTTTATTTCGAATATAATAAAGTTATTTATAAAGCAATGAAGCTACTGGATAAAGAAAAATCACCGATTGATCTAATAAGTTTAGTAAATAAGATAGAACAAATAGATAATACAGTTGAAATGATGTATATAACGAATTTAAACCAATATGCTGTAACAGCAAGTAATATAGAGTTTTATATTGGTGAACTAAAAGAAATGAAACAAAAAAGAGATACAGTAGAACTTGCTAAAAGCCTTATAGAAGGGATTCAAACAGGTAGAAATATAAATACTTGCATTAACACTTTTGAAACTGGAACAAAGGCAAATAAAGAAGTAGATGAAGATAATGCATTGAGTTCTATAATAGCAAATATGTTTGACAAGTTAGGGGAAAAGATAGAACGTGTATTAACTGGAATAAAAATAGTGGACAAGCTAACAGAAGGCGGATTAGCTAAAAAAGAATTACTTACTATAGGAGCTAAAAGTGGAGTTGGGAAAAGCGCTATGAGCTTAAGAATGGCTATCAACATGCTTAAACAGGACAAAAAAGTCCTAATAGTTAGCAGAGAGATGAGCAAAGAGCAAGTAGCTGAAAGAATCTTACTGAGTTATGCAGGGATAACAAGACAAGAATATCGTAGTGGAGAGTTATCATCAAGCAAGACCAAGAGAGTGATAGAGGCTATGGAGAACCTTAACACAGATAATTTAAGGATAGATGACTCGATAAGCACGATAGCGCAGATTAAAAAGGCGCTAAGGACATATAAGCCGGACGTACTTATAGTAGATTATGTACAACTATTAACTCCAACAGATACAAAGGTCCCTAGAGAACGACAAGTAGCAGAATTGTCGAGGGAATTAAAGAATATAACATTAGATTACAACATGATAGTGATACAGCTAACACAACTAGCGGATAAAGGTACTGGAAATTATAGACCACATGGTGAAACTTATTGTAGAGAATCAAGGGCAATATACCAAGATAGCAATCAAGTGGTTTACATACATGAAGTTACAGAAGAGAAGGAATTAGAACAAGCATGGAAAAGAACAGGTTTTAATGAAGGCACTAGACTAGAAGAATTTATCGAAAGCATGAGGGATAAAAAAGAAAAAGGTTATACATTAGTTGAAGTAATTCTGGATAAGAATCGAGATGGAGATAAAGGGTCTAGATATTATCTGTTCTGCGGAAAGGAATTAATGTATTATCCTATAGGAAATAAATAGGGGGCACGGAGATGGAACTGTATAAAAATTACAACGAAAAAACCATAAAACTTATAAAAGAGTTAGGATTTTATGGCAAAACACCAAAGGAAATAGAATTACTAATTGTTTCAGAACTAGAAAAATGCAAGAAAAATAGCACTGATGAGGAAATAAAAACCATTGCAGAAGTTCAAGGACGTTTATTGGAGCATATAAAAACTATGAAGTAACTACAGGGGCTTAAACAAGCCTCTAGAAAGGGGGATAATCATGGCAAATAAAGTAACAGATTTAGAAAAATGTAAGATAAAAGAATTGTACGAAAAAGGTTATAGTATCCTACGAATAGCAAACGAAATAGGCAGAAGTGACGGCGCTGTTAAAAAATATGTACAGGAAATGAAACTTGTAAAACCTGCTAAACCTACTATAGTAGGTGAAAGATACGGAAGATTAACTGTGTTAGAACTAGATCATGTGGAAAAAAGCAGAAGATATTGGAAATGCAGTTGTAGCTGTGGAGGGACTACAGTAGTAAGAGAAGGCAACCTTAAGAACGGAATAACAAAAAGTTGTGGATGCCTTAGAAAAGAATCTGTAGAACATCAGAAGGTAAAAACAAAGCAAGTTAAAACAAGAAATAATCAAGGCGGAGTATATTATTTCCAACCAGGTGACATAGTCTTAAAAGGCAATTATGAAGTAGAAGGATATAAAAGAGGAGGAGAAGTAAAAGAATTCAAAATGTCGCCTGAGGAATTAAAGAAATACCTAAAGGAGCTTGAAACAAAAGAAGTAAAAAGAAGGGGGAGATAACATGGGACAAAATCTAATTGTAGCTAAAAATATAAAAACTGGAGAAGTGGTAGAATTTGCAACACAAAAGGAGGCAACAGACTACTTTAAAGGGATATATGGAGATAAAATAAGAAATTCAAACGTAGTAGCAATGTTAAAACAAAAAACAGCTTACAAAGGAATATGGGAAGTCAACTACATAGGAGATGGGAAGATAACTAGAACTTGTAAACATTGTGGCAAGAAATTTAAAACAAGAAGAGACCAACAAGTATTTTGTAGCGATGTTTGTAGAGAAGACTATCATCCTGTAAAAATACAAGGAGCAAAGGAAAAGGAACTAATACATAAGCTAGTAACAATGCTAGCACCATATAGAACGGCAAAATAGGGGGCAATATGGACAGATATACACTAGATAGAAATTCAGAAGGCTACGCAGATGACACAGCATATAAAGCTATAAGAAATGCAGATAGAGATTTAGAAACTAAAGCAACGGGAGGACTAAAAATGAAAGGTGAAGATTTAGAACAAGCAACTCTAATTCAATGGTGCAATTTACAATCTTGTAAATATTCGGAGTTAAAATTAATATTCGCTATTCCTAATGGTGGATATAGAAACAAAGGAGAAGCAAGAAAACTAAAAGCTACAGGGACAAAATCAGGAGTGCCAGATTTGTTCCTGGCTGTTCCGAGAAATGGGAAATCAGGCCTATTTCTTGAAATGAAGGTAGGTAGAAATAAATGCACTGATAACCAAAAGAAATGGATTAGGGATTTGATGCAACAAGGGTATGAGGTTAAGGTTTGTTATAGCTGTGAAGAAGCAATACAAACTATCAAGAAATACTTAGGGATTTAGATTAAATGTAATAGGGGGAAAAGAAATGGACAGAGAAGAAAAAAATAAATTAGCAGAAGATAATATAGCGTTAGTACACTCAATAATAAACAAAAGATTCGGAAACAAAAGTATTACAAAAGAAGATAGAGAAAATTACATTGGAGAAGGAATTGTAGGGCTGGTAAAAGCGATAAATAAATTTGATGCAAGTAAAGGGTTTGCATTCTCAACGTTCGCCTACAAATGCATAAATGGGGAAATATCTATGTATATAACAAAACAAAAATGTCAAAAGAGAAAGGTTGATGCTGAGTGTAAGGCATCAATCGACAACAAAGTACCAAGATGTGAAGAACTAGAATATAACGATTGGTTAATGGATACGAGAGATGAGTATTCTTCTCTAGAGGAACAAGAGCATCTATTAGAAATGCTTGAAAAAACAAAGATAAAAGATATAAAAACAATTGTAACGAAAAAAGCAGAAGGTTATAAGAATAATGAAATAGATTTCTTTAAACAAGAATTCTCTACATCGCGTTATGGATGTTATGAAGCAAATAAAAATCTAAATTGCTTTTTAGGATTAAATTCAAAAAATAAAGGCATTAAAATTATATATAAAAAAGATGGGAAAATACAAGATAAGATAATTAGTTATAAAACTTGTATTGAGTGGATAGAAGAGAGTAAGCAAAGAAAAATACAATCTTATGAACAACTTAGTTTCTTCTAAAGGAGGTTGAAATGATATTAAGTAGAGTGAATGAAATAGTACATATAGCTAAAATTTATATGATTGTATATAAGTTAGAGCCAATGCAAGCAATAGAATGTGCAATACAGGATGTAGAAAGATATTTGAAGGAGGAAAATTAATGGAAGAAGTAAAGCAAGCATTACTAACAATAAAAAGAGAATGTACTAAACAAGACGACTGTGAAGGTTGCCCAATATCTAAGGTATTAGGATATAGTTGCCAAGAGGTAGCTATTCCAGAAGAATGGGAAGTAAACCACTAGGAGGAGAAATGGATAGAGTAATAGGAGATATAATTATTCTAGTTGTAATAGGATTATGGATAATAAGTAAGTTATATATGTAAGGGGGATAAATGAAACCAGGATTTGAAAAACGTTTTAATAAAGAAGATCTAGTTTATTGGTGTCATAAAAAAGCACATGAATATTCTGTTCAATATGGCTTAGTAGATGAACAATTTTCTGATGCAGTTATAATTGATTATATTGTGCCAAGAGAACGTAGAATTATAGACGGAATACCACTTGATGAATTTAAGAGCGAGGAAAGATATAGAAAACTACCTAAAGGTTGGTCTTATGATACAAAATTATTTGAAGTAACACATGAAGTTTTAGATGAAGAAGAAAATGAATTTTTAAGAAATTGTAAAATTACCGATTCTAAAGGTATAAAAGAGGCATATAATAAAGGTTATTTAGTTAAAAAGAATAAAATCTTTGGAGGAAATATAGAAACAGAAATTACAAAGCAAGGTTTTAGAGTTGTTAAAAAATGGCCGATGTATGTTCCATATATAACACATGTATCTATAAGACCTGATAAAGTATATTTTACTTATGAAGAAGCAAAAAAAGAAGTTGATGATAATATTGCAGAATTTAATAGACAAGCAGAATTGTCTGAGTATGATTGGTGTGTTGAACAGATAGATAAAACTCTTAGTAGATTTAAATTTTACAAAGGTTTATCTGATGAAGAAATAAATCAATATAGGGAATGGATACTTGGATTAGACAATATAGAAAATATAGAAACTAGAATATCCGGTGGAGAAATTCAATGGAGATATCTAAATAAGAAAAGATGGTGTAATATTGAACTTTAAAACAGGAAAATGTAAATTGAAAAAGAATGTATCTAAAAAAATAAATCAGCTTAATTTTGGACGAGGTAAAAAATTTGAGTATCAGTATATAACAAATAACAGAATTAGAATATTCAAAAAAGGAATACAACTAATTATGGATGAAAAAGATTTTTCAAAGTATTTTGAAAAAATAGGAGGAAGATAATGTTTACGTTAAAAGATTTTAAAGTAAGATTAGTTAATGGAGAAGAAGTAAAAAACTTTGTAAAAAGACATGGAGAATTTAGTAAAGTGTGTTATGATACTCCAAAAGAAAAAGCAGAAAAAGTAGGAGAACATTGCTTAGAAAGTGGACATCTAAGTGGAAGTAGACACTTATATATGGTATTTGAATTAGAAAATGTACCTCGCAGCCTAATTGATCAGTTGGTTCGCCATGAACAAGGAGTAGTAAAAAACGTGCAATCTCTTAGATATTGCAACAAAGAAGGAAAAGTAAGTCTATATGCAGCACCGGAAATAGCAAACGATATATATTTCTCAAATGCTTTACACAATTATGAAGCTCAGGTACAAGCTAATTATGATTATTTTCAAAATAATATGAAAGCTGAAGGCTGTAATAATGAACAGGCTAACGAAATAGCCAGAACAATACTACCAATAGGAATAAGTACAAAATGTAGTTTTGCAGTAAATTTAGAAGGATTAATTCATCTTGCTAATGTTAGACTTTGCAATAGAGCAGAGCTTCCAATTAGAACAATAGTAAAAGAAATGGTAAGACAAGTTGTAGAAGTAGAACCACGTTACAAACCTTATCTAGTGTCACAATGTAAGAAACTTGGATATTGCCCAGAAGGTAAGGATTGCAAATAATATAATATAGGGGGATAATCGAATGGCTAAAACAATAGATAAAACATTTTCCGACGCAGAAGGAAAACTATATAACTACAATAGCACAAAAATCGAACTAAACAGCCTTAAAATAGACTTAGAGTATTTAGAAATAGACTATAAGGGATGCAAAGCTATTAGCTATGCTGACGAAAGAACAGGAGAAACATACAACATAAGTAATACAGTAGAGAGTGAAGTATTAGCCAAAGAAAGACAGATAAAAGATCTAGAGAGTAAAATAAATAAAAAAGAAAGACAGATTAGAAAAATAGAAAATGCATTAGAACTACTAAAGGAAGAAGAAAAAAGATTAGTTAGCTTTAGATATTTCTCAAATAGAAAAAAAGCACCAAGTTGGTTAGATGTAGGAGAGGAAATAGGTTATTCGGATAAAAAATGCAGAGCTATGAGGAATGATATTATTAACAGAATAAAAACGCTTATATAATTACAAATTTACCGTAAAAGTTCCGCAAAAGTTCCGTAAAAATTCCTTTTTTATACGGAAAACTATAGTATATTTATAGTATGGGAAACTAAAAAATCCCTTATTTCTTTAAAGTATTTCCCTAGAAGCCTGGTAAACTTCTAGATTTTGAATTGGTTTGAAACTAGTAACAACGAAAAGTACATTCCTCCGGGCATGAGGGAAGCCTGCTAATAATTCCCTCTTAAAAAAGATATTAATTATGCAACCGCATAACTAATTTATAAATTTTCATATTTAAAATCTTCCCTTAAGTTATTGTAGAGAGAACCCTTCGGGGTTCTTTTTGTTGTGTAAAAATATAGAAAGGAGTGGTATTAATGGCTAAATTAACAGCTAAACAAAAGAAGTTTGTAGAAGAATACTTGATAGACCTTAATGCCACTCAAGCGGCTATTAGGGCTGGATATTCTCCTAATACTGCACAAGAACAAAGTAGCAGGCTATTATCAAATGTTATGGTTAAAAATGAAATAGATAAAGCTATGGCCGAAAGAAGCCGAAGGACAGGTATTAGTCAAGATAGGGTTTTAAGGGAGTTAGCAAAGATAGCTTTTGTTAATCCAGGAGATGTAATAAATTTAAATCAAGCTACTGTAAAATCAGATGCAAAAGAAGAAGATTTAGCTGCTATAGCTAGTGTAAAAATAAAAAACATACCAACAGAAGATGGAGAAATAACAGAAAGGGAAATAAAACTATGCGACAAATTGAAAGCATTGGATTTACTCGGCAAGCATTTAGGTATATATGACAAAAAAGATGCTGAGGATAAAAACCTAACAATAACAATCAACAAGGCAAGTGAAAAAAATGGAAATTAGCATAACTTGTAACGACCATTTTGAGGACTTTGTTTTAGATTGGAATTATAAATTTTATTTTCTTGTTGGTGGATATGGTAGCTCTAAAAGTTATCATGTGGCCCAAAAGCTGCATCTAAAATTATTACAAGAAAAAAGATTAGCTTTAGTTGTAAGGGAAGTATATGACACTATAAGAGATAGTTGCTTTTCGCTTTTACAAGATGTAGCAGTGGATATGGGCATATATGATATGCTTAAATTTAAAACATCGCCTATGCAAGTAACTTATCCTAATGGGAGCAAGATAATCTTTAAAGGTATGGATAAACCAGCTAAATTAAAATCTATTAATGGAGTATCTATTATATGGGTTGAAGAATGTTCCGAGGTTAAATATGAAGGATTTAAAGAACTTCTAGGTCGTTTAAGACACCCTACACTTAGCAATCATATTATATTAAGTGAAAATCCAATAGAAAAAGCTAACTGGACTTATAAACATTTTTTTATCGATGAAGAAAATGATAAGAAAATACTTGATGATGAAAAACTTTATATTGAAAGAATTATCAAGACAAATAATACATACTATCATCATTCCATCTGTGATGACAATTATTTTCTACCTCAGGACTATATAAAAGAACTTGATAACATGAAAGAGTATGATCCAGATTTATATAGAGTAGCTAGACAAGGTAGATTTGGCATAAATGGTACAAAAGTATTACCACAATTTGAGATGATGGACCACGATTTAGTTATGGCTAAAGTAGGTTCTATCCCTTCTAGATTTTATAGAGCTGGCATGGACTTTGGATTTGAAACTTCATACAACGCACTTATAAGAATTGCTATAGATGATGTAAACAAAGATTTGTATATTTACTGGGAATATTATAAAAATCATATGACAGATGATAAGACTGCTAAAGAAATAGATGAATTTAGAGTAAATAGAGAGGTAATAAGAGCAGATTCAGCCGAGCCTAAGACAATTAGATTTTATCAGCAAGAAGGATTTAAAATGGTTCCAGCTAAAAAATATCAAGGCTCTAGACTGCAAAATACTAAAAAAGTAAAAAGATTTAAGCATATATATTGCTCGACTAAATGCGTTAATGTAAAAAAAGAATTGAAGGATTTAACATATAAGCAAAATGAAAAAGGCGAGAATATATATGATGAATTTAACATAGATCCACATACATTTAGTGCTATTTGGTATGCACTAGATGGCTATGAGGTTGCAGATTATAAAAGACATTATCATAGTAGATAGAAAGGAGGTTACAAGATGCTTAATAGTTATCAAGAGTTTGTTACTGCTGAACTTACTGGATTATATGGCTCGGCAGTATTACAAGAAATGAACGATATACTAAGACTGTATGACATATATGAAGGTCGAGAAAACTTTATAGACAAGTCAGAAGAAAAAGACTATACACAGACAGAAAAGAAAACAAATCTGATTAAGAAGCTTATAAAAGAAGAATCTAGATTTTTATTCGGCAAGACTCCAGAGCTATATGTTCAACCTAAAAATGATACAGATGCCGACAAAGATAAAGCTGAACAAATAAATCTTTATTTAGATAAGATATTAAAAGATAATTTATTCTCAGAGAAGCTTGTAAAAGGAGCTAGAGATTGTTTTATAGGCAAGAGAACTGCTTTAAAACTGTATGCTAATCAAGACACAAAAGATATAAGAATAATGTTTTTGCCTTCATTGGAATTTATCTACGAAAGTGACGAGGAAAATCCAAACGAACTTAAAAAGATAATATTCTTTTATCAGACTAACAAGGAAGTTGAAAGAGATAAGCAACGTATTTGGAAACAAAAGTATGAAATGATAGAAGGAAGATGTATTCTTAATGAAGGGATATATAACGGTAATGGGGTATTAATAGAGCCTATAAATGTAGATGTAGATTTACAATTAAGTGGTATTCCTTGCTATGTAATTATCAATGATGGATTAAGTGGAGACCCGTTCGGAGAATCTGATGTAAAAGAGTTACTAGACAATCAAATCCAATACAACAGGCTATCGAGTGAAGATGTAGACACACTTAGAAAAGGTATGGATAGGATAATCTATGGAGTAGATATAGACGCAGAGGCATCGGAAAACTTCAAGCTAAAGCCTGGAGCTTATTGGGATGTACCGACAGACCCTACAGCAGAAGGTAAACAAGCTACACTAGGTACAATACCAACAGACTTTGGTTATGGAGATAAAATAGAAAACTCTCTAAAACGTATCAAGTCTGATATGTATGAAATGTTAAACGTTCCAATGTTAAGCAATGACGAGTTAAAAGGCATGATGACATCAGGCAAAACTATGAAGGCACTATATTGGCAACTTATTACTAGATGTGAAGAAAAGATGATGGCATGGCGACCAGCTCTAGAATGGCTAATAAGAGCAATACTTGAAATTACAGAAGTATATCAAATAGAGAAATTACCGCAGCTTGATTATACTGTTACAGTAGAAAATAACTATCCTTTACAGGAAGATGAGGACGAAGAAAAGGCATTAGACTTGCAACAGGTAAACGCACAGGCTATGTCTAGAAAAACATTCATCAAGAAATGGCAAGGTGTTACCGATGATGTGGCCGATGCCGAAATAAAACAAATAGCATTAGAAAGAGAAATGCTAGAAGAAAGTTATGTATCTGGAATGAGTGATCCAGTTGAATAATTTTTTTAAACAAAAGAATAAAACTGAAAAAGAGATGACTAGAGAAATAAAAAAAGCATATAAGAGAGTAGCGAATAATCTAATTAAAAGATTGGCTCTAGTTAATCCAGATACGATGACATATGACTATTTAAGACAAACTGCTAAGTACTTAGAAAGAGAATATAAGAAACTAAATAAAAAGCTTAATAAAGATATTGAAAAGGCTATTACAAATACCGTAGAAGGCTATACACAAAGCCAAGCAGAGTTTTATAGTGATTTATGCAAACCTCTTTCTCATTCATTTGAAGATATGTTTATAAAAGTAAACAAGCAAGTCTTAGACAATGTTATTACGGGTAAAATGTATGGAGACAATATAAAACTTTCTGAAAGGCTTTGGAGTAATCACAAAAAGACAGTAAAGACTATAAACGATATACTTACAGATGGATTTATAGCTAAAAAAGGCAGTAAAGAGATAGCAAAAGACTTAGAAGTTTATGTAAATCCAGATTATCTAAAGGAATATGATAAATTTACTATTCATCCTAAAAGTAAAAATAAGGTTGAATTTAATGCTTACAGATTAGCAAACACGTATATAAATCATGCATATCAAGATGCTACAAGGCAAAGTGCTAAAGGAAATCCATATGTAGAGAAAATAGAATGGTTGAGTGGAACAGATGATAATGTATGTGATTTATGCAAAGAACGAAATGGAAAGAGGTTTAAGGTCGAGAATATTCCGCTCGACCATCCGTGACCATTAGGACGATGTACATTGTTGCCAGTTATAGAAGAGAATTTAGAAGATATAGCTAGTGAACTAAAAGACTGGGCAAATGGTGGTAAAAATGAAAAGCTTGATAAATGGTTTGAAACATGGGAGGTTAAGAAATGAACGAACAACAATTTTTAGATTGGTGTAAAGATGAAATTGTAAAGTACACTAATAATCATTTAGATAAATCAGACAACAAGCAAATAACGAAAGATGATGTGTTTATGGTTTGGTGTACTAAAGTTTTACAAAATAACAAAGCATTGTTAAGTACAACTTTATTTGACGGAATGTATTATGAATGTACATACAACGGAGATAAAAAAGAAATGTACGTAGATGCTTATAAAAAATGGGAGAATTATAAAGTTGAGCAAAAATAAGTATAGAAAAGAAGATTATGATTTGCTTTTAGGTATATATGCTTTTGTAGGAGTATACTTCTTAGCATATGCATTATTTTTAATATCATTAGCAATACTTCATATACCTATATCGAATATTATAGATTGGATGGGTATGGCTGTAATATCAATACTTAGTATTGTTTATGTGGTAAGATTGCATATAAAAAGAGCAAAATCAATAAAGGATAAGGAGAAAATATGAGAGATTTATTACTTTGTGAAGGATAAAGTGTTTACTATGAGATTAATATTAAATTTAAAAACAACAAGCGTTTTTACTTATAATAAAACAGGTATTACTTATAAAGTAATTAGTAATAAATTTATATATGAGCCTGTGTGCATATTTAGAGTAAGACACGATTTAAGAGTTAAAATAAAGAAATTTTTAATAAATTTGATGCTTATAAGAAATGGGAAAATAAAAAGATTGTGAGATAATATTTTTATGGATGATAAATCAATAAAAGAATTAATAAAAGTATTAGAAAAAATAAGTAATAGACTATGGTGGATAGCACTTTGGTTAGCGCTTACATATTTTGGCCTGTAAAGGCTTATTTTTATGTCTTTTTTTAGTTTACAGACGTAAAAGAATAAACTATTTACTAAAAAATAAGAGATGTAAACTCGTAAAAAACGTAATTTGGAGGTAAAACATGAAAAGAGATTTTTTAAAAGATTTAGGCTTAGAAGATGAAGTTATAAATAAAATCATGTCAGAGAATGGAAAAGATATAGAAAAACACAAGACAGATAGAGATGCTTACAAAACTAAATACGAAGATACAAAGCAACTGTTAGATGATGCTAATACAACAATACAATCTTATAAGGATATGGATATAGAAGGTATTAAAAAGAGTGCTGAGGACTGGAAAACAAAATACGAAACAGATACAACAGCATTAAATGATAAAATAGCTCAACAGGAATATGACCATAAAGCTGATAAGTTTTTAGATAAATATGAATTCTCTTCAAATTTAGTAAGAAATGCAGTTTTAAACCAATTTAAAGAGAAAAAATTTAAATTAGAAAACGATGCTTTCTTAGGAGCAGATGATTTTATGAAGCAACTTCAAGAAAATGAGCCTGGAGTGTTCAAAACATCAAATCCAGCACCAGGAAATACTGGCGGAGCAGGTAACCATCCAAGATTTGGTGGAGGTACTGGAGTAACAAAGGCAGACATATTAAAAATGCCTTATAGTAAAAGAGTTGAATTCTACAACAACAATAAAGAAGAATTTAACAGATTAATGAATGAATAGGAGATGATTGATATATGGCAACAACAAAATTAGCGGATATTATAAACCCAGAGGTTATGGGACCAGTAATAGGTGCAAAAGTGGAAGCACTTTGTAAAATAACACCATATGCAAAAGTTGATACAACATTACAAGGTGTTCCAGGGGATACAAAAACAACACCAAGTTGGGAATACATAGGAGATGCAGAAGATGTAGCTGAAGGTGAAGAAGTCGGAACAGTAGGATTAAAAGCTGGGTCAACTACTTTTACAATCAAAAAAGCTATGAAAGCTGTATCTATAACACAAGAATCTATTAATAGTGGATTGGGTAATCCAGTAGCACAAGCTGAAACTCAATTAGCAAAATCTATAGCACAAAAAGTTGATAATGATGTATTAGATGCTGCTTATAATGGAACTACTAGAGTAGCTGGAGATACATTAGCAGTAATATCTTACAGTGGTATAGTTGATGCAGTAACACAATTTGAAGATGAAGAAGATGGAATAGAAAAGGTTATGTTTATACATCCAAAACAAGAAGCAACATTGCTAAAGGATCCTAACTTCTTATCAGCTGATAAATTCACTGCTGGAGTAGCAGTAAACGGAGCTATAGGTAAAATAGCTGGTTGCTGGGTTAAAAAATCTAAAAAAGTTATGTTAGTTCAAGCAGAAAAAAATACAAGCGGTACAGTTGAAATATCAGCAGAAAACTTAGCAGAATATAAAAAGAAAACTTTAGATGGTTCTACTTTAAAAGTAGGCGATAAAGTTAATGCAGTAGCAGCAGCTAATCAATACTATTTAAACCTAATATTAAAAATGGAGCCAGATAGTCCTGAAACAGAATATACAGAAGATGAATTACCAGCAATAACAATCTTCCTTAAAAAAGATACTTCTTTAGATCATGAATGGTTCCCTAAAAAACAAATACATGATTTAACAACTGCTAAATACTACGGAGTAGCTAAAACTAACGATGCTAAAATAGTACTTGCTAAATTTAAAAAATAGGTGATTCAAAATGGATGATTTAGAAATGCTAAAGCTAATTTTAAGGGAGAACGATTCTCCCTTTTTTAGTGATGAACAATTAAGATTTTATGCAGAAAAAAATAATTTTGACATAAATAAAACGGCCTACGAATGTTTTCTAGCTAAAGCAGAAGATGACAGCATTGCATTACCAGGAGGATTAAGCTTGCCTAACAATAAAGAATATTGGCTAAGACTTGCAAAAAAATACAGACCGAATGGAAGTAAGATATTATGATAAATAAAGATAAAATTAAAGCTAAAGTTAAAAAAGCAATAAAAAAACTTCCTTCGCAAGCGGTAGTTAAGCGAGCTTATGAAAATGACTTTGGAGAAAAGTCGGATTTATTAGAATTAGTATGCGAATTAGAAGGTCTATACCATGAAGGTAGCAATCTTTCTATAACTTTAGAAAATAAAGGAGAGGTAAAGTCAGATAAAGGCTTGTATTTCCTAATCGCCTACGATGAGACTGCAAAGCTTATACAAAAGGACGATTATATTTATATAGAGGGTTACAAGTACCAAATTAAAGACCTTGGCAATGTTAACAAAATGAATATTTACATGGACATGCGACTACAAGAGGTGAGTTACGGTGAGCAATTTTAGATTTGATGCTAGTGAATTGCTTGGCAATCTAGCACAACAACAAACTAGATTTAAAGCAAGTATGGAATTGTATGCTACTAATAGTGCCACTAAATTACAAAACTATGCTAGGCAAAATAGGCCATGGAAAGATAATACTCACGATGCTAGAAATAGACTTAATGCAACATGGCAATGGAAAGGAAATAAGATAGTAATAGCTCTATCACATGGAGTTGACTATGGGATATATCTAGAAAAAGGAACATCACCGCATACTATAACAGGAAGCCCTTGGTTGTACTGGCAAGGTGCTAGTCATCCTGTTAAAAAAGTTAATCATCCAGGTACAAATCCTTATCCAATTATAATGCCAACTATCGAACATGTAGGTCCACAAATAATGGCTGGATTAACTGTATTATTAAGTAGGTGATCTAATGTTTAAGGATTTATATAAATTTCTTAAAACTGCTGGACTAACTGTATTTTCTTTAGGGCAACAAGATAAAATTTGTACTACTCCATTTGTACTTTTTTATAACGCTGGGATAGAGGATACAACAAGTAAAAATCTAAAAAAAGAGAGCATAGAGTTGTGGGTATTTTATCCGTTTAACGAGTATTCCAAGGTTGGTGGATATATAAAACGAGTTGAAGATACAGTAACTAAATTTGGCAAATTAAGAAAAGATTATGATAAATATGCTATTGAAATAGATAACGATATGAAAGCTTATTATACTAAGCTTACGTATTACAGATATGTACAAAGGAGGTTGAGATAATGGCAACAGAGGTAACACTTAACCAACATGCACTTTCAGATGTGGCATGTGTAGAAATAGTTACAGAAGATGAAAAAAGTTATACGTTTGTAACTGCTTCCGAAGTCGGTATAGAAGAAGTGCTTGACGAAGGAGATGAACAAACTTTAAAAATAAAAAATGTATTATACGCAAATAGAAAGGCAGAAGATACATTATTAGGACATAATTTGACTTTTACAGACAATCTTATGTGTCCTGAGTTATTAGAATTATTCCAAGGAGGAACATTAACACCAGGAGAAAATGGCAATTTTACATATACACCTCCAGCAATAGGGACAAAAGTAACTAAAAAGAAATTTACATGTAATATATATACTTGTGAAGTTTCTACGGATGGAGACACTGGTAAATATATAAAAGCATCTTATCCAAGCTGCGAAGGAACTAGCGTTCCGTTTACTTTTAAAGACGGAGAATATTATACAAATGAATATACTGTAAAATCTAGACCAGCTAAAAATGTACAACCGTATACAGTTTCTTTAGTAGATGCATTACCAAAATAAAATAGAATAAATAGATTTTAGCCTTCCTAATTGATTTTAGGGGGGCTTTTATTATGAAAGGAATAAATATGGAAAATTTACAAGTAACAAGCTTAGAACAATTAAAGAAAGTAAAAAGAACAGAAATTATAGAGTTAGGCAAATTCGAGGACGGGACAACATTTGTAGCAGAGCTAAAAAGACCTAATATGATGAATTTAATAACTCATAAAAAAATACCTAATGCACTTCTAACAGAAGCTACGCAACTATTTAACGGGAAAAATAAATTAGCTAATAAAGTAGTAGCAGAAGATGATGGAGAATCTTTAGCGCAATTAGGGGAATTGATAGAAGTATTAGCAGAAGCATGTTTAGTTAACCCCACTTATAAACAACTAAAAGATTTAGATTTAGATTTAACATTAGAAATGCAAATGTCAATAATGATGTATTCGCAAGGAGGGGTAGAAGCTCTAAAAAACTTTCGTAAAGAGCAACAACGTAATGCGAATAATAAACCAAGCATTGAAGTTTAATAGACTACCTTCTGAAATATTACGAATAAATGATGAATATACAGCATTTTGTTTTGATGAAGCCTGTTTATATATAATCAACCAAATTGAAAATAAGAAAAAACCACATTTTAAAGATGAAAAAGTAGATAACGATAAAGATAAATATTATTTAAATGACTTCCTTAGAAAACAAGCGATGAAAGGAGGTAAGTAAATGAGTGTAAATTTAGGCACAGCAGTTGGATATTTAGAACTTAACTCGGACCGTTGGGTTAGCAGTTATAATACCGCTAGGCAACAAATGCAGACCTTAGCAGATAGTTCACAAAGTATGAGTAGTAGATTTCAAGCTGCAGG
>OBXA01000317.1_pt1 | contig 41208 bp, 38 predicted proteins | sample 1538121 | NCBI WGS metagenome assembly OBXA01 (sample SAMEA2580133, study PRJEB22360) | human gut metagenome | biome: human gut; feature: human-associated habitat; material: faeces | place: Denmark | collected 2008/2010 | reverse complement strand
TCGCCAGGCTCCCTATAAACGAAGCCCCTGTTGATTTGATGTCAGCAGGGGCTTTTCGTCGTCTAGAGGTTCGAAATCACAAGCGCAGATTTTCCGGTAGGCTCTGGTGCTCTACCGGCAGGGAAACGTGGTTCCGCGCCTCTGCGCAGCCGGCGAAATCACGGGCGGCATTCACGGCAGGTACCGCGTGGGCGGGAACGCCCTTCTCGACTGCATGGTGTACGGGCAGATCGCCGGCGTCAATGCGGGAAGTGAACGGCGCGCCTGATGATGCGCTTTAACCTCTGAAAGCCTGGGAGGCGCTCAGTCTCTCGGTAGCTGAGAAAAAGTCCGGGTGAAGGCGTTTGGTGCCTGCCCGGACTTTCTTCTTTGCTTACTTTTTCATTGTGGATCGGGTTGGCGGCCGGGCTCTTCGACGTGCTAGAAAGTCGAAATCATCGCGTTTTCCCTGACCGACCCCAATGTCCATTCTTTCTGAAATTGTCCGCGCCCTCGAGAGCGGCGCTTCCTTGACGGAATCCGAACTCCTCGCGTTGGCTTCCGGCCCGCGCGAGGATCTCTTCGACACGGCGGAGGCCGTCACGAGGAAGATGGCCCCGCGCGCCTACAACCTCTGCGGCATCATCAACGTCAAATCGGGCGAGTGCTCTGAAAACTGCCGCTGGTGCGCGCAGTCAAAGCACTGGGAAGTGCCCGGCATCAAAATCTATCCGATTCTTCCGGACGACAAGGTGGAAGCGGGCGCCAGGCGCGCCGCGGAAACCGGCATCGTGCGCTATTCGCTCGTGGCGAGCGGACGGAAGCCCTCGAGGCGGGAGATCCGCGAATACTGCGAACGGATCCGTGAGGTCAAGCGCAATCACCCGGAGCTCGAGGTCTGCGTGTCGCTCGGCCTCTTGTCGGAAGAAGACCTCAGCGCACTGAAGGACGCCGGAGTCGTGCGCATTCACTGCAACCTCGAAACGTCGCCCGAATTCTTCCGGGAAGTCTGCACCTCGCACCGGATAGACGACAAGATCGAAACCCTGAAGCGCGCCAAGGCCCTGGGGCTCGATGTCTGCTCGGGGGGCCTCATCGGCATGGGAGAAACGCTCCTCGACCGCATCCGGCTCGCGCGTCTCTGCCGCGAGCTCGAGGTGCCGTCGATCCCGATCAACTTGCTTTACCGCGTGCCCGGCACGCCGCTCGCGAATGTTGAGGCGCTTTCTCAGGATGAGTTCCTCGTCGCCGCGGCGCTCTTCCGGCTCGCCAATCCGACGGCCTATCTGAGGTTTGCGGGCGGGAGAAGCCTCCTCACGCCCGATACGGTCCGGGAAGCCATGCGGATCGGCATTAATTCCGCGATCAGCGGCGATTTGCTCACCACGACTTCGGGCGGAAACCCCATTGACGATGCGGCGCTCTTTTCGAACGCCGGATACGACGCTCCCTGACAATAAAAAGCCGCCGGATCTTCGAAAGAGAACCCGGCGGCAGTGATGGTTTGACAACGCTTCAGAAATACCAGGCGTCAGACCTTCATTTCAACGAGCGAATGCCCCGTCATTTCAGGGGGCTGCTTCAGTCCCATGAGCGCGAGCACCGTGGGCGCGACGTCGGCAAGGACGCCGTTCTTCACCTTTTCGACGCGGTCGGAAACGACGAGGATCGGCACCGGATTCAACGAATGCGCGGTGTTGGGGGAGCCGTCCGCGTTCTTCGCGTGGTCGGCATTTCCGTGGTCGGCAATCTGAACGACGTCGTAGCCGCACTCGCGTGCCGTCTCGATCACCTTTTCAACGCATCCGTCGACCGCCTTGACGGCCTTTTCGATGGCGTCCCAGACGCCCGTATGCCCCACCATGTCGCCGTTGGCGAAGTTGAGGCAGATGAAGTCGTACTTCTCTTCGCGAAGCGCGGCGCAAAGCTTGTCGGCGACTTCCGGCGCGCTCATTTCAGGCGCAAGGTCGTAGGTGGCAACCTTGGGCGAGGGCACCAGAATGCGGTCTTCGCCGGGGAAGGGCGCCTCACGGCCGCCGTTCAGGAAGAACGTAACGTGCGCGTACTTTTCCGTTTCCGCAATGCGAAGCTGCTTCAGCCCCAGGCTCGCCACGTATTCGCCGATGGGGTTGACGACGTTTTCCTTGTCGAAGAGAACGTGGAGCCCCTCGAAGGTGGCGTCGTACGGGGTCATCGTCGCGAACCAGAGGGAGAGCGGCTTCATATTGCCCTGCGGGGCCTGCGTGAGAACGCTCGTGAGCTCGCGCGCGCGGTCGTTGCGGAAGTTGAGGAAGACGACGGCGTCGCCATTCTCAATGCGGCCGATGGTGCGGCCGGAAGCATCCGTCTTCACGACGGGCTTCATGAATTCATCGGTGATGCCGGCGGCGTAGGAGTCTTCGACCGCCTTCACGAAATCCTGAGACGGCGTGCCTTTCCCGTGAACGAGGAGGTCGTAGGCCTCTTCGATGCGCTCCCAGCGCTTGTCGCGGTCCATCGCGTAGTAGCGCCCGATCATGCTCGCGAGCACTGCCCTCTCGCCCGGGGCGGAAAGCTTCTCCTCAAGGCGCTTTACGAACCCAAGGCCGCTCTTCGGATCGGTGTCGCGTCCGTCCATGAAGGCATGAACGAAGACCTTCCGGATCCCTTCCTTTTCGGCAAGATCAATGAAGGCGAGGAGGTGCTCGAAGCTTGCATGCACGCCGCCGTCGGAAAAGAGCCCCATCAGATGGAGCGCCGAATCGCTTGCCTTTGCGTGAGCGAGAAGCGCGGCGATTTCGGGCTGCGCGGAGAGCGTGCCCGACTCGCAGGCGCGGTTGATGCGCACAAGGTCCTGATAGACCACGCGGCCTGCGCCGATGTTGAGGTGGCCGACTTCGGAATTGCCCATCTGGCCGGAGGGGAGCCCCACGTTTTCGCCGAAGGTGAGGAGTTCGGCATGCGGGCAGCGCTTCATGAGCGATTCAAGATAGGCCGGATGCGCGGCCGAAATGGCATCAGCCGGGTCGGCTGCGCCGCCGCCGATGCCCCAGCCGTCAAGAATCATAAGAAGGACTTTATGCATTTAGAGTCTCTTGCGGATTCCGCGTGAGTTTTTTGAAGTCTGAGCATTTTAGCAAGGCGCAATAGCTCGATTCTTCGGGGCGGTCTAAAAGAGGAACGGCCGAAATGGAGGCGGAAGCGGCATGACGGCATAGAATCATCAGTGACGCATTTTTCTGTTTTCCCCTTTTATGCCTCTCATGAAGAACCCCTCCATCCGCATCATCCCCGCGCGCGAAAGCCTCCGGCGCGTTCATGGCGAAGGCGCTGCCGATCTCGATGTCTCGAGCATTGACCTGATGCTGCGCATGATGAATGCGGTGGATGTCGTGAAGGGCGTGATATTTGATGAGCTGAAGGCCGCAACGGGCCTTTCCGAAGGGAAGTTCACGCTGATGATGTGCCTGAGGGAGGAAGGCAAACCCCTCGCCATCAGCGATATTTCCCAGCGCATCGGCGTTGCGCCGCCCACGGTCTCCGTGATGGTGGCGCGCATGGAGGGCGAAAAAAAGCCGCTGATCGTGAGAAGGAGCAGCACGAGGGATGCGCGTTCGAGCCTTGTGGAACTTACGCCCGCCGGGCGGGAACTCCTCGACAGGATTCTCCCGGTTCACTTCCGGCGCGTGGAGGAGTTTGCCGCGCCCCTCACGTACGAGGAGCGCGAGACGCTGATCGGGCTCCTCGCAAAGCTGACGGCGCCTTTTGAGAAGACGCCGCCAGGGAAGGCGTGAGATCGGGGCTGCTTACTGCGAGGCCGCGGCTTTCTGCACGGCTGCAGGGCCGCCCGCTTCTCGATTGGGCACGCCCTGCAGGTCATGCCAGTATTGGCGAAGTTCCTTTCTGCGCCTCGCTTCGTCCCGCCAGAAGCGGATCGCATTGAGGCTTCCGAGGAAAATCAGCCAGAGAATCGCGCCCCCGAAGAGCGGGAGCGTCGCCTGGCCGTCGATTCCCCTCAGACCCTGATCGCGCCAGAAATTGAAGAGCCAGACGAGCGGGATGCCGAAGGAGATGTCGTGCACCCAGCCGTGCATGAAGCCCGTCGCCATGGTGGCGCCGCCCAGAATGAAGCCCGAGGGCACGAGAAAAATCATCCGGCCCGCACCCTGACCAGGGTTGGTGGTGCCCCAGGAGAGGAGATAAGCGAGCCAGGTGTTGCCGAGCGCGCAGAGGAAAAGCGCCGGAATGAAGAGGAGAATATTGCCTGCGAACCGGAGCTGCCCCAACAGAATCATCACCGCCAGCGCGACCGTCACCACCGACGTGAAGATGAAGGCATAGGGAACCGCACGGGCGAGAAAGCCGAAGACGGAGCCCGTGAGCACTTCAGCGTCCCAGGAGCGCGTGACGCGCAGGCGCCCCACGAGCATGAGGCTCACAAGCCCGTGGTACATCATCGAAAAGAAGAGGAGAAAGCTCACCACGGTCGCCGTTGCGGCCTGCCCGGTCGGGTTGGTGAGGTAGCGGAAGCCCACCCGAAGGGGGGACATCATCGCCCCGGTTTCGTTCGTGTTTTTGCCGAGCGACGAAACGCCGTCCGCGCGCGAGACGGCCTGTTCGGCGCCGAGTTCCGCGGCAATTTCATTCAGTACCGAATACACCTCGCCGTTCTGCGCCGTGTTGCTGTCGTCCGCAAAATAGCCGATGGTAAGCGTGCGGTCTCCCCGGAGCATCCTCGCTTCCGCGCCCTTCGGAATGTAGACGACGCCCACGAACCGGTCGCCGCGGGTCATGGCTCTCGGATCCGACGGCGAATGCACGACCGCCCTCACGGAAAGATTCGGCGACGCATTGAGCTTCTCCACGAGCTCAGCCGACCAGCGGCTCTGATCGAGGTCGACCACGGCGACCGGAGCCTCCAGCACCACGTCGTGCGAGAGCGCAATCGAAAAGGCAAAGGATGTGATGAGCGCGACGAGAATGGCGAGCTTCTGGTAGGGCACGAAGTGTCCGCTCATCATGGCGGCCCATTCAGAGGCCATGCTTTGCCGGATTTCTTTCAGGAATCCTCTCATCAGAGCCTCACTTCGAGCGTCATGCCGGGAATAAGCCCTTCGGAGGGCGGAACGTCAATGCGGACCCGGAAGAGCGTGAGGTCGGCCTGACCGCGCTCGCGCACCATCCGGAGGCTTGCGAAGTCGGGAGCCGCCTCGGCGAGCGCCACGACGCCCTCAATTTCCCTTTCGAGCGCAGGCGAAAAGCATTTCACGCTTGAGCCTTCCGAAAAGCGCGCAATGTCCTTTTCGCTCACGTAAATGTCGAAGTAATGCCGCTCGCTTTCAAGAAGCACCGCCGGCGAGTTGGGGCCGATCAATTCTCCCTTTTCGTAGAGCACTTCAAGCACCTTGGCATTCTCGGGCGCATGGATCCGGAGGCGGGTTTCGTTCACGCGGAGCTGCTCGAGCTCGGCGCTGAGTGAAGCACGGGTAGCCGCAAAATTCTCGAGGTTGTGCTGTCGGTTGCGAGCAGCGCGCCGGGCGATCTCAACGGTTTCGAGATGCATGCCTTCGGCGGATCCGGTCTTCCTGAGCTGCTCGACTTCCTGAGCGCTCGCGCCGATGGAGAGGCGCTTCACCGTATGTTCGCTGATGGCAAGCGCTTCCCGAGCGGCGATCCAGGCGGCCTTCGCCTGATCGTAGGCGGATTGCGCCATTGCGCCCTTGGGGTAAAGGTTCTGCGCGCGGGTCCAGTCGGCTTTTGCGCTTTCAAGAGAGGCGGCCGCTGCTTTTCTCGAGGCTTCGGCTTCTTCAATCTGGCGCCAGAGCGTGCGTTCGGTCGTCTCGGCTTCCCGGAGCGCAAGGTCAATCCCTTCCCGTTCAAGAGCCGTCTGAGCATCAATCTGCCTGATGGCGGCTTCCTGGGCCTCAATGGAAATGCGGACGTCAGTGCCGTCAATGCCGAGAAGGAGATCCCCCGCGCGAACGTGCTGGCCTTCCGTTACGGGGCGCTCCACGAGCCGGCCGCCCACGCTCTGAAAGGCCGCCTTCACTTCATGCGCCGTGAGGATGCCGGCCTTCAGGCGCTCGGCTTCTGAGACGGCGTCATTGCGGTTGCCGAGGAAAATCAGTCCGGCGGCCAGGATGCCGGCGGCGGCAAATCCGCCGATCGTTCGCAGGATGTCGCGTTTCTGCTTCTGAGGAATGGCCATTTTAATTAGTCAGCTAAATGGTTGGATATCAAAAAGATCGACAAGCTGCTGCCGCGAAAGGCGTCCCGGTGGAGATGATCGGGCATCAACGCCAGGGGTGGCGTGCAAGTACGTGTCATTATTATTAGCCGGCTAATTATATCCTTGAAAAATCCTGATGCCGTTCCTCCTCATTCTTCTCCGGCGGAAAGGCTGAGTTGGGTCGGAAGCTGCTTTTACGTTTGATCCATAGAGACGCATTGATCTTCAGATCGGTCGCTGAGGGACTCGAACCCTCCGGCTGCGCGGCCGCAGCTGAGGAAGAAAACCAAAGACGCTGAAGATTCAGGCTGTTTACGTCGTGTTACGAGTGTGACCAAAGCGAACGATCTCCCGGAAGCCGCATTTGAGACGGCGGACTAAGATGAATCGCATCAGGGTTTACGCGAAGGGCTGAGTTCCCTGAAGCGTGATGCCTTGAGCCTCATGCGGCTGATGCCAGTCAGTCGGGGGCGCGAGGCACCTCATCTATTTTGGGAGAAAAAACGTTATGACCACCAGAACCTGGACCGTTGAAGCCAATGAAAGTCTCGTGAAGCTTGTTGATGCGGTCATCGCAAAGCATTCGGCGCGCTATCCGACGCCGGAAGCGTTCCTGTGCGCCGCTGCTGAAAACTTCGGCGAGCATCTTCTTGATCCGCACGAGAAGAAGTCGGCCGAACTCACCGAAGGCGAGCTCTCCGATCTCATCAATGAGGCAGTTCAGAAATATGCCGAAAAGCACGGCGAACTCACCGAAGCCGAACTGCAGGATCTCATCGTGGATGCGGTTGCCCGCGACCGCGCGCGCCGCCGCGAGCTTACCGAAGGCGAACTCCAGGATCTCATCAGCTTTGCCGTTGAGGAAGACCGCAGAAAGGCCGATCGCCAGGCGGAGCTGACTGAAGGCGAAATGGCGGATCTGATCGACTTCGCGGTTGAGAAGGCTCTGAAGAAGCATCACAGCCTCACGGAAGGCGAACTTTCGGATCTGATTGCCGCTGCGGTTGAAAAGGACCGCACCAAGGCGCAGTCCGAAAAGGAAATCACGGAGGGCGAGCTCCAGGATCTGATCTCGGATGCCGTTGCGCGCTCTGAAGCGAAGAAGTCGCATCGCTGATTGCTGAAGCCTCCGGGAGCGGGGAAACTCCCCGCTCCCATGAAAGAAAGGCGGCCGGAAGTTTGGTCTTCCTGCCGCCTTTCTTTTGGTGCGTTCTTTTTTAGAAAGCTTACGCGCCGTTCTCAGCTCCGGCAACGCAGGATTTCATAGACGCGAGGCGAACGGCGAGAAGCGACGCCGCCGAAGACACCGCAATCCCGGCGAAGGTCCAGGCGTTTTCGCCCGTGAGGTTGCCGACGAGCCCCAGGATGCCGCCAGCGACGGCGCCGAGAAGCCAGACCTTCGGGTCTGCGCTTCTGAGGCGTCCGGCCGCAAGGAATAGGAGCGGGGCGGCGACGCCCGGCACGAAGAGCGAATAGGCGTTGAGAAGAAGTCCGATGATGTTCCTGGAGAACCAGGCGCTCGCGAGCGCGAGCGTTCCGAGGAGCACCGCCCAGAGGCGGACAGCGCCGGCGCGCTCGCGCCCGCAGACGTCCTTTTCAAGAATGCCCGCTGCGGAAAGAAGGAGCGTATCGGCCGAGCCCGAGAGCGCGCTCACGAGTCCCAGGGCCAGCATGACCTGAAGGATCATCGGGAGGGGCGAATCGGGCGAGAGCCAGTCCGTAATGGGGGCCTTTGCGTCAATGTTGAGGAGCGCCATCATTGTCACGATGACGCCGAAGAGCGCGAGGACGGGGGCCGCGGCAAAGGCGGCGGTTCGAGCTGATTGGGCATTCTTCGCGGCAAAGGTGCGCGAGAACATGTCGGGGCCGATCACGAAGGTGATGCCGACAAGAATCATCATCTTGACCCAGTCCGTGAAGCCGAAGGCGTCGGTGAAGGGAACCTTCGGAAGAGCGGCGACGGCGTCGGGCCGATCAATGAGGCACCAGGCGCCCGCAAGAAGGAATCCGACGAGAAGGAGAATCGCCTGAAGAGCGTCCGTGCGGATGACGCCCCGCTGACCGCCCGCCGCCGTATGAAGAATGATCCCGCCCGCGAGCGCGGCGTAGAGGATTTCCGCCTTCATTCCGCCCACAATCGAAAGAAGAAGCGAATGAAGCGCCGTGAACTGCGCTGCGGTTACTGCCGCCCAGGAGACGGCAATGATGAAGCCTGCCCAGCGTTCGGCGTTTTCGCCGGCAAGCGTCCCCAGTAGATGCGGGAGCGTCATGGCGTTCGAGCGGCGGATGACCGGGGCGACGAAAAGCCCGTGAAGAAAGAGGCCGATCGTGCCCACACCGAGCCACCAGAAGGCCGCGGGCCCGATTTTCTGGGCGAGCCCGCCGATGCCGAGGGTGGCTGAGCCCCCGATGATGGTGCTTACGAGCGAGAGCGCGCAGAGCGCTGCGCTCGTGGTGCCGCCCGTCGTGAGAAGGCCCGAGAGCGTGCGGTCCTTCGTATTCCCCCGGATTCCGAACCAGAGAAGGAGCGCGAGGTAGCCGACGATGAGGAGAGATAGAAGCGTCATGAGCTGCAGAACAAATCCTGATGAGGAGCCTTTGGCTCCATATTCCTGTTCCGCATGTTAACGGTGCAGGGTTTCCCGCCGCATCAGGCATTAGGCCGACGCCCGTCATGCCGTCGGCGGGTTCCGAAGTCTGCAGAAACGCCGATCCGAAGCGGCGGCCTTCAAAGGGAAGAAGCTCCGCCGCTTACTATCGGCGGAGCTTTCCATTAATGATGAAGCCGATGAAGCGTCATCCTCGAAGCATCAGATGTAGCGCTTCAGGAACTCCCGCGTTCGCGGCTGCTGCGGGTTGACGAGAACGTCCCGGGGCTTGCCTTCTTCGACGACGCGGCCGTCCGCCATGAAGACCACCCAGTCGGCAACTTCGCGCGAGAAGGGAATTTCGTGCGTGACGACGACCATGGTGAAGCCTTCCTTCGCGAGGTCGCGGATGGTGTTGAGGACTTCGCCCACGAGTTCCGGGTCGAGTGCGGATGTGGGTTCGTCAAAGAGAAGGAGATCGGGCTGAATGCAGAGCGCCCGGGCAATGGCGACGCGCTGCTGCTGACCGCCCGAGAGCCGGCGGGGATATTCGCCCGCCTTTTCGAGGAGCCCCACGCGCTTTAAAAGCTTCAAAGCCCGCTTTCGTACGATTTCCGGATCCTCGCCGTGCACGTGCACGGGCGCTTCCATGACGTTTTCAAGGACCGTCATGTGGGGGAAGAGGTTGAAGCTCTGGAAGACCATGCCGATTCTGCGGCGCTGCTGGGCGAGAACCGGGTAGGGAGCCTCCTCAAGATGGCCGTTTCTTTCGACGTAGCCGATCTGAACGCCGTCCACCTGAATCGAGCCCGAGTCGATGGATTCGAGGTGATTGATGGTTCTCAAAAGCGTCGACTTTCCCGAGCCCGAAGGTCCGAGAATGACGACCACCTTGCCGCGGTGGACTTCAAGGTTGATCCCTTTCAGAACTTCGTTCTGACCAAAGGACTTCTTCACGTTGCTCGCGCGCACGACGATCGCCGGGCCCGTCTTGATCGGATGAACTTCCGTCGCTTCGTCAAGGATCTGATCTGCTGACATGTTTTTCTTCTCCCGTGCTTTTGAACGATGCCTCAGGCCTGGGGCGCTTCAGGCACGTAGCCCGAATTGCGCTCGCTTCTGCCGTAGTAGCGCTCGATCTTCGCCTGAAGGACGGTGAGGACCGAGGTGATGACGAGGTACCAGATGACGGCGACGAGAAGGAGCGGGATGATCTGGAAGTTTTCGTTGTAGATCGTCTGGACGGAATAAAGAAGGTCGTCCATGGCAATCACGGAAACCATGGCCGTGGCCTTCACCATCGAGATCACCTGGTTGCCCGTCGGCGGAATGATGGAGCGCATGGCCTGGGGAAGGAGCACGCGAAAGAGGATCTGCCGCTTGCTCATGCCGAAGGCTTCTGCGGTTTCACGCTGCGCCGGGTCCACGGACTGGAGACCCGCGCGGATGATTTCGCCCATGTAGGCGCCTTCATTGAGCGAAAGTCCGACGATCGCGGCCGTGAGCGGCGTGATTACGTCATTGGTCGCGACCGACCAGACGCCCGGGATCCCGAGCGTCGGAAAGAGGGCGGCAAAGTTGTACCAGAAGAGGAGCTGCACGAGAAGCGGGGTCGAGCGGAAGAACCAGAGGTAGAGGTCCGCGAGCCACGCAAAGAAGCGCATATTGCTCATCTTGAACATTGCGCAGAGCAGCCCGAGCACGGTGCCGAGAATCATCGAAACCACCGTGAGGGAGAGCGTCATCTTGATGCCCGTGAGTACGCTCGGCGCAAAGAGGTATTCGCCCACCGTCTCCCAGCCGAAATTCGGATTGACGGCGCAGGCGGCGACGGAAGCGGCAAGAAGAAGCGCAATGAGGATGGTGACTGCGAGCCGCACGGGATGACGGCGCGGCACCGCAGTGCTCACGTCGATTGCCGTTCGGGCAAGCTCTTCGGATGTCCATTTCCGCGGCTTCTGCGCCGCGCCCGTAGTGCTGGTGGTCGTCATGTGGGGAGGCTCTGATTGTTTTTATGGAATGCGTCATGCCGCCCGGGCGGGAAACGCTTTAAGCGCTGCCCGTCCGGGAGAGAGGTCCGGGAATTACTGCTTCTGCGTGGCGAGGTTGATGCCGGGGGCTTCAAGCTTGTTGTAGGAGAGGTTCCACTTGTCGAGGACCGCCTGATACGTGCCGTTCTTAAAGAGAACCTTCATGCCTTCGAGAATGACGGGCGTGAGGGCGCTGCCCTTCGGGAGCACCGCCCCCTGGAAGATGTCGCTGAAGCCGTTCTTTTCGCCCACGGCGGCAAGCTCAAGCTTTCCGCCCGACTGGCTGACGAAGTAGGTGAGCGGCGCCTGGCTCGAGAAGAAGGCGTCGGCGCGGCCCGAGGAGAGCGCCATCGTGGGAGCGGCCTGGCCTTCAAAGGAGAGCACCGTGACGGGCTTCTTCCCTTCCTTCACGCACGCTTCCGACTGCTTCTTGATGACGCGCTCGGCGCTTCCCGCCGCCATCACGGAAACGCGAAGGCCGCAGGTGTCGGCAATGCTCTTGATGTTGTGGGGATTCCCCTTCTTCACGGCAAAAACCACGAATTCCTGCACGTAGTCGACAAAGTCGTAGTTGGCCTCGCGGTCGGGATAGTCGCCCACAGGTTCAAGGGAGACGTCGTAGCGCCCGGACTTGAGGCCGAGCATCGTGGCGGAGTGGCCGGCGATCTTCGTCGTTTCAATTTTGACGCCGAGCACTTCGCCCAGGGCCTTGGTGAGGTCCATCGCCGCGCCTTCAATCGACTTGTCGGCGCGCGTGATCGTGTAGGGCGAGAAGCTCCCGATCACGCAGTTGCGGATGACGCCCGCATCCTTGATGGCCTGCGGGAGCTGCGCGTTGAGCGCGGGATCGAGCTTCTGAACGGGAATGTCGGCGGCAGAGGCGCAAGCCCCTCCGAAGAGAAGAGCGGCTGCGGCGGCCGCGGCAGTGAATGCGAATTTCATGATGCTTTTCCTCAATGCGTTTAATCGGATCAAAGTTCGCCGGGTTCACGGAGTTTCGGCGCCGCAAAGCGGCGGTTCTCGAGAACAGGGAGCGCTTTCCGGCACTTTTCAACCCGGGCGGGATCGATGTCGGCGAAAAGGAGTTCGTCCGTCGTTCCGCACTGGGCAACGACGACGCCGAAGGGGTCGACCAACTTCGAGGAGCCGATGTTGACCGGTCCGCATTCGCTCACCCCCGCAACGAAGCAGGTGTTTTCCAGCGCCCGGGCTCTGAGGGAGAGATCCCAGTGCATTTCCTTCAACGGCCCCTTCACCCACGCGGCCGAGACCACGAGAAGGTCTGCGCCCGCGAGCGCAAGCGCCCTCGTGAGTTCAGGGAAGCGAACGTCGTAGCAGGTGATGAAGCCGCACCTGAAGGGGCCGACCTCAACGAGCGCGGGGACTTCATTTCCCGGAACCGCGTTGTCGCTTTCCTTCGCGCTGAAGGCGTCGTAGAGATGAAGCTTCTGGTAGACGAGCTTCAATTCGCCGTCCCGCACAACAAGGAGGTCGTTGGCGTAGCGCGCTTCGCCCGGGATCTTCGCCTGCACGGTGCAGACGACGGTGACGTGCTTCTCCTTGGTAGCAGCGCGAAGCGCCGTCACGAAGGGGCCGTCCAAAGGTTCGCTGTGAAGACGCGGCCAGTCATGGTCGCCGGGCTTTCTCGCGATGATGCCCTCGGGAAGGACGAGGAGGTCGGCGCCGTTCTTTTCGGCGCGCTCAATCAGATCGCGCGTGATCGCCTGATTTTCTTCGCTCGTTTCCTTCACGAAGAACTGGCCGAGCGCCACGCGGAATTTCTTCTCTTCAGTCATTTGGCAAAGTCCTCCGGAAAGAGCTTCCTCGCGGTATTGAGGTTTTCCGTCAGGTGCTGCTCATAGGCCTCGCGGCAGAAGTCGTCGACCATCTTTTCATTGGCCTCGAACCCCCAGTCGTCATAGTCGGGGGAAAGCTGCGTGCCTTCATCGATCAGGTCCTGGAGCACCCAGGGCGTCGTTTCGGCGTAGCGGCGGCGCTTTTCGCGCCAGAGCTTTCGCGAGGCATCGAGCGTTTCGCAGAGCTCCTTCACGGCCCAGGGATTGGCGCGCACGAAGGATTCCTTGAGCGCCAGGATGTGGATCCCCGGTACGTAGCCCGTTTCCCTGAAGTAGGCGATTTCGTGAGACTTGAAGTCGCGCACGACGGGGCGGAGCCCGAGCTTTCCTTCGCAGTAGCCCTGCGGCATGAAGGCCTGGAACATCGCGTCGATGCGGCCGCTCTTGAGCATGTCGACGAGCGGCTCCTCGTTTTCTTCATGCGTGATGTTGGTGCCGTTCCAGAAGGCCTTGCCGCGGGCGGGCTCTACCTTGTCTTTGGCCGTGCAGCGCGAGAGCACCCAGTTGATTTTGTCGCAGTCGACGCCGGCGCGGCGCAAGAGCGCCCGGGTCCAGGTGTTGCCCGAATCCTGCCAGCCCGAGAGCCCGATGGTCTTACCTTCGAGGTCCTCAATGCGCTCGAGCGGGCTCCCGTTCGTCGTCACGATGTTGCGCGTTCGGAAGCCACGCATGATGAAGAAAGGCACGGCGACGATGCCCTGGGCCTTATTCTGGTCGATGCGCAGGTTGTAGCGCGAAAGACTCATCTCGGCGGCATCCGATTCCGGGTCCTCGGCAACGTTGTCGATGAGGGACGAAACGCGGGTGGTCTGAATGTCGAGCTTCTCGGATTTGACGTCGCCCAGAAGAAGCGGCGTCCAGAAATCCCAGTCGCGAACCTTGAGACGAAGTTGAAGCGCCATGTTGAGTGTCTCCGGAAAAAGAATCGGTAAACAGAAAAATTGCTGCCGGGCCTTGTCCGGCGCGGGTTTCTATTCGATTCTATGGGCGAGAGGGAGACAGAATCTGCTTAGTCAATTCGGCTAATGACCGGGGGTGCTTTGATTCTGATCATGGTTTGGGCGGGATGTGCAGGAAGGCGCTCCAGAGGGCTTGAATGGGGCAAGATACGGGTTTTGCTGCCGGATTGCCGGCCGCAGTGCGGCATTCAAAATCCGAGCCGGAAGCGGGGCGTCAGAATCCGGGAGCAATGATTCGGTTCTCCCGGTCGGAGTTTCGGCTTCGCATTCGACCTCATCAATTGTCCATTGCGAGATAGGCGGCAAGCAGATCTTTGCGAGGCTTCCTGCCGGAAGTGTTCTTCGAGACAGATTGCGGCGGCAGAGTTTTTGGGGCGGCGTTGCGGGAGTTGTGGTTCGGCGCCTGCCGCACGTCAAAGGGAAAGCCTCGAGTCTCAATGAACTTGAGGACCATCACCCGCAGCGCCACGGATGGACTCATTCCTAACGTGTCTGCGATTTCCGAGAATGCCTTCTTTTCCTCCGGCGTAACTTTCACGGAGAGGGAAACTTTTGCTTCTTTCATGGTTGCGTCCTGTGTCGTCATGAAGGTTGTTGTCCCGGTTGAGGACTTCGGGGCAAGAAAAATAATCGAAATTCGATGATCAGCGGCGTGATCCCCTGATTCTTTCGAGCGCTCGCTTTTCCGCAAGGAGCTGTTCCGGAGCTTTTCCCTGGAGCTCCTCAATGGTGTGCTTGTACTCCTTGAGGAACAGGCGCTTATAGAGCGTATAGTCGCCGGTTTCGTAATAATGAAGCACGGATGTCAGATAATCCGGAATGCTCTTTTCCTGAAGGAAAATCGGCGTCAGTTGATGAGCTGCCAGAATGGCAGTCTGCATCAAGCGGGATGTACGCTTGTTCCCGTCTTCAAAATACTGAAGATAAGCTAAGTTGCAATGCACATAAACGGCTTGAGAAAACGGGCGGGTGATCTTCCCGGCTGTCTCAAGCATCTTTTCGAACGCATATTCCAATGCGCATGGACTTGCAAGCGGAAGATATCCGGATCCCGAAATGGCGACAGGGCGACGGCGAACCTGTCCCCTAGCTTCCGTGCGAAGCAGCTGGGCGGCGACCTGCGAATGAACCGCTTGAACATAATGCTTCGAGAGGACATCGGTGATGTTTCCGCCGGCATTCTTCATGACGGCGGCAAAGGCGTCGCGAAGGTTGACGAGCATCGCGGCATCCTGATAGGTCCGCCCGGCCTCGGTGAAGCCGTACTGGAGCAGCATGGCCGCGCCTTTGCGCGAGTACTGATTCCCTTCGATTTTGCCTGAGACATAGGCGTAATCGACGGTGCGGTTCTCATATTGACGGCGGTTTCGCAAAAGTTGGTCGATTGAATATTCGTTTGCGAGCGACTCCAGATAGTCTTCTTCCGCGGTCGTGAAAATGGATGTGTTTTCGAGGAAGCGGGAGTTGTATTCCATTGTTTTCATGGGCTATGACGGCACATGCCGATCGTCAGGAAGTAAAGGCTAGCATTGATTCGAGCTGCCCAAACGAGGAGGAATGCGGCAGACGCGAAGCTAAGGCGATGAGGCCTTCCGGCAGCCTGACGGCTCGTCCGGCGTTCCCTCCGAGACTTAGAAGCGAAAAAAATCCCGGAGAGGCTTTTGCGCCTCTTCCGGGACAGATTTCCGAGAAAGGAGATGAAGAAAAAGGAGATGACTTTCTATAGAAAATCAGAAGTTATGCATCATGCCGGCCGCTCCCATGAACTGATTGAAGCGGGCAGGTTTGGACAACAGCTTGTCGCCGTCGGCATAGGAAGCCGCCAGATAGAGGCGCGTGCGCTTTGAGAGCGCGTAGTAGTAGACGCTGCCGCCCGAAATGACGGAGCCTTCCGTGTCCGGTACGCGTTCCTTATTGCCCTGCCATTCAAACTTCCCGTAGGTCAGGGCGCCGGTGAAGGTGTGGCGTCCGACGGGGTAGGCTGCGGTGATTACAACCGCATCGCTTCTCAGACCCTTCGTGGATTTGTTGTACGCTACGCCTCCGACCATCTGGTTTCTGAGGTCGGGAGCTGCGCCGATGCGCCAGTCGTTTTCGCCGTGGTAGTAAGTGACGGCAGAAACAACCGGACCAAAGTTATAGCTCGCGATCAGGTGCGTGCCGAAAGTGTCGTGCTTCTCCGGAGCGTCGGATGTGAGGCGATCGGGCTTTTCCCATGAAAGGATGGTGCCGAAGCGGAGCTTTTCGCCCGTCCAGCCGCCCGCGAGCTGAGCGACGATGTTGCGGTCGGACCAGCCGTAGTTCTTCTCCTGAGTTTCCGTGCCGTTGGAATAGAGGCCCTGAAGGAAGAAGCCTTTATCGCCCTTGGTGGAGAAAGCAATGGCGTTGTCGAGGTTTTCCGGCGCGTTGAAGGTGACGTTGGCCGGGGCAATGCCCGTGAAGCTCGCGTTCGTCAGGTTGGCTCGAAGCCGCATGTATACGGAATAGGGCTGCGTTGCGCACGAGAAGTTCGCGATTCGGCCGAAGGAAAACTCAATATCGTTGTTGCCGATAAAGAGGCGCGATGATCCGAAGAGGTGGTCCTGGTTGGCAAGCGACCCGGTATCGAGCGCGATGGTCGAGCCGACATGAAAGCCCACGTACCAGTCGTTCCAAAGCTTTTCCGTGCCTTTCATGTTGAGCGCGGAATCCCAGGGCGCTTCCTTGTATCCGGCCATCTTGAAGGCATCGTCGCCGTGCGCCGGGTTGGTGTAGTAGAAGCCTTCGGCAATGATGCCGGAGATCTGGACTTCGGCAGCTGAGGCGGCAGCAGCGGCCGTGAGGGAGATCGCAGCAGCTGCGACGGCGAGAGAAAGCCTGGAGAGCGACATTTTGCAAATTCCTTTTTATGCGGTTGAGTCTTTTTGTCGCGCCCGCTTATGAATGCGGGGCCGTGGGGACCGCCTGAAGTGGTCTGCCTTCATTTGGCTGTCCCCCTTGCAAATAATCTATTGGAAACGATTGAATCCGCCTATCGGATCTTTCCTCGCGTCTCCAATCACTTCAGAGAAATGGTCTTCTCACTTTTGATAGTTAATTCGGGTTAGGTCGTTGGGATAGGATGCATTGAGGTGGCGCAGGTATTACTTCAATCCACGCTTGATCTCTCTGCGGATGAGCGCAGAATCAGGAGACAAACGCCATCGAAGCTTTTCGTTCGAAGAGGGGAGAAATTCATGATCACGCTGAGTCAACGCAGCAGCACCTTCACCGATTCCGTCATCCGCCGCATGAGCCGCGTCTGCGCCAGATACGGCGCTCTCAACCTTGCGCAGGGGTTCCCCGACTACAACCCGCCCGAACCGATGCTCAAGCGCTTGGCGGAAGTCGCCTACGAGGGCCCGCACCAGTATGCGACCACCTGGGGCGCGCAGAATTTCCGCGAAGCGCTCTGCGAAAAGGTGAAGCATTTCAGCGGACTTGAATACGATCCGAATTCTGAAGTCGCCGTTACCTGCGGCGGCACGGAAGCCATGATGGCCTCCGTTCTTGCAACCGTGAATCCCGGCGACAAGGTGGCGATCTTCTCGCCCTTCTACGAGAACTACGGTGCCGACGCGATTCTCTCGGGTGCAGAACCGATTTTCGTGCCGTTGAAGCCTCCCGCCTTCTCGTTCGATGAAGAGGAGCTCAGGAATGCTTTCCGTCAGGGCGCGAAGGCGCTCATCCTCTGCAATCCATCGAATCCGTCGGGCAAGGTCTTCACGAAGGATGAGCTCCTTGCGATCGCGAAAATCGTGAAGGAATTCGACGCCTTCGTGATTACGGACGAGGTCTACGAGCACATCATTTATAAGCCCGCGGTCCATACGTACTTTGCGGCGCTCCCCGGCATGCGCGAACGCACGATTGTCTGCAATTCGCTCTCGAAGACTTATTCGATCACGGGTTGGCGCCTGGGATACGTTCTGGGGCCCGCGGAAGCGCTCGACCGCGTCCGCAAGGTTCACGACTTCCTGACCGTTGGCGCTGCGGCGCCCCTCCAGGAAGCGGCCGTCACGGGCCTCAAGTTCGGCGACGACTACTACGAGGAGCTTCAGGCCGAATACACGCACCGGCGCGATCTCTTCCTTTCGGGGCTCGATTCGCTGGGGCTCAGGTACTTCCGTCCGCAGGGCACGTACTTCGTGCTCGTCGACATTAAGGACTTCGGCTATGAGGACGACTATCAGTTCTGCCTCGACCTGGCGGAAAAGGTGAAGCTCGGCGCCGTTCCGGGATCGAGCTTCTTCCGCGAGCCCGTGCACGACTACATTCGTCTGCACTTCGCGAAGGGAGACGATCGGGTGCTTGAGGACGCGATCAACCGCCTCAGAAACATCAAGATCCTGCAGAAGTAATCTGCAGACATCGCTGCGGCAAATAAAGGACCGGGGGCTTCGGAAGCTCTGCCGGTCCTTTTCTATTTCTGGGCATGCGGCATCTCTCCAGAGAAGGACAAAAGAACGTCACTCAATGGGGTGAGGCGTTTAATGAACAGCTCGCTCTATCAGTTGAGACGCTGCTTGAGCTGACGCAGTTCGTTGAGGTTCGATACGCCAAGCTTGTGGTATCCATTCGCACGGTGTGTTTCGACGGTTCGTTCGCTCAATGACAGGCGCTCAGCGATTTGGCAGTTGAGGAGTCCGATGAGAACCAGATCGAGAATTTGCCGCTCACGCTTCGTGAGCGTCTGCCAGCGTTCTGATTCCTCGCCGCTCCCGGCGGGCGATTGCCGGGTTTTCAAGTCCTTTTCCACTGCGGCATCAACGGCCCGGAGGAACTCTTCCGGGTTGACCGGTTTTTTAAGCAGGTCGTCGGCGCCTTTCCTGAAGATGGTGATCGCCATATCGACGTCGGCATGCGCGGTCAGAAAAAGAATAGGCTGGGTGTAACCGCGCCGGAGCATCAGCGCCTGAAGCTCCACGCCATTGATGCCGGGCATTTGATAGTCCAGCACGACGCACCCGGGACGGTTGGGGTCATCCTCACGCAGAAACGATTCGCCGCTCTCATAGGCTTTTGCCGTCCAGCCTTCCGCCCGAAGCATGAAGAGAAGCGCTTCGCAGTGTGCGAGGTTGTCGTCTACGATGCGTATGAGCGCATTTTGTTCCTTCTTCACGATGACTTCTCCAGAGGAAGCTGAATAACTGCCGACAGACCGCCTTTGGGACCCGCTTCAAAGAGGAGCTTCCCGCCATGATTTTCAACGATGGTGCGGACAAGTACAAGACCGAGACCAAGGCCGCTCGGCTTCGTGCTTTGAAGCGGCGTGCCGAGTCCCTGGAGCTTTTTTTCGGAAAGCGGCGAGCCGTTGTCGGAGATTCTGATGAAGCAGAAACCGTCAATTTTGTTCGCAGATGCGCGGATTTCGGGTCGGGGCGTTTTGTCCGCATGGAGAGCATCCGCTGCGTTGCGAAGGAGATTAAGCACTGCCAACTCAATTTCCATGGAATCCGCAAATATGGGGAGATTCTCTTCGACTTCGCTCAATACTCTGCCGGAGAAGCGTCCGCATGCAAGGAAAACTGTCAGAGCCTGCTTTACGACCTCCGAGGCATCGAGATGCTCCTTATCGGAAGGCTTGCGGCGTGCATAGGCGCGGACTTTGTTGACGATGTTTTCCGCGTTCTGCGTTTCCGCGGCCATTCGGAAAAGAGCGTCTCTGGCGGCACTTGCGTCGAAATCAGGCCTTTCCGTCAATCGGAGAAGTCCGTGGATATAGGCCGAAAGAGAGGAGAGCGGCTGGCGCAGCTCATGCGCAATCATCGAGCTCATCTGTCCGATCAGCCCAACCTTCTGGAGAGACTCAAAACGCTCTTCTGCGGCTGCCGCCTCTTTCTGCAGTTCAAGCTGCCGGCCAAGCGCCCGTGTGAGTTCTGCGGTCCTGCGGCTGACGAGATGCTTCAGAAGAAGACTGTAGAGAGCAAGCAGCACGAGGAGCGCTGCGCCGGCAAGGATCCATGGCCGGTACTCATTCCAGAATCCCTTAAGCGTCCAGCCTTTCAGCACGTCGTAGACGCCTGTCTTCATGTTCCGGTAGAGCTCGTCCACGGCGCTGAAGTCGGTTGCAATGCTCCAGCGGTAGTAGGACGCGGCGCTCGCGTTGAGGAGAATCTGCATGACCTCGCGCGCGAGCTCGGGTGATGTTCCGGGAGCGGTTGAGAGCGTCCAGTTGGGATAGTCGACGGTTGACCGGCGGCAGGGCATGATGCCGGGCTTGGGCTCCAGAATCCTGAGCGCCGTTCGTTCCGGGGCATCCGCCGGAAAATTGTCCTCGAGAAAGCAGCTCGGAACGGTGGCCGCATCGGCCTCGCCCCGTAGGAGCGAAGCAAGCACGCTGAAGCTTCCCGCATCCAGAAAGATCTGCTTCGAGAAGAATCCGAGATGATCGTAGCCCCGCGCTTCGAGCTCTCCCATAGCGGCGACGTAGCCGTAAAAACCCATAGGACGGTTGGCGACGAGCCGTCTCCCGCGGAGGTCGTCGAGCTTCCTGTAAGGAGAATCGGCGCGGACGACGAAAACTGAGCCGTAGGCGTGGTTGGGGTCGGGAAAGCGCTTCGAAGTGATGGTGAGGAGGTCTTTTGTGCCTTTGTTCATCATTCGGCGCGATAGACCCGCCGTAGAAATGAAGAAGCTGAGGCGGTTCGCAAGAACGTCCTCGGTGAGCTTGTCGACATGAATCGTCTCAAAGCTTACGCGGTCTTTTCCGAAATGCGCTTCCAGCGCTCTCTTCGTTTCCGTAAAGACCGAGACATGTTCGGGCTCGTGACCGCCAGGCGTGATTCCGACTCGGATCGTCGGCTCTGAAGCCGCCGAAGCGAGTGCCGGGAGGAGCAGGCAGATCAGCAAAAGGAATATAAGGCGGCATTGACGCGCAGCGTTTGTCATGAATCTCTCCAGGATTATGGGAGCTTGCCGCCCGCGTGTACTTAAGTACCGGATACGTAGGTACCCGGCTGAATATTCTCTATCCCGATGAATCAACAATCTCGGGAGAGAGAACTATGAAGCAGCACATCGCATTATCCGCCGCTCTCGCGGCAGCCCTGGCCGTTATGAGCACCGGCGCATCAGCCGCACTTAAGGACGGCACGTATGAAACCCAGGTCATCGGGCACAATGCGCCCTTCACGGTGAAGGTAATCGTAAAGGACGGGAAGGTGACGACGATCGACTCGAATCAGAATCTTGAGTCGAACGGCGTCGGCCGCGTGGCGCTTGAGAAGCTCACGAAGAAGGTCGTCGACAATCAGTCTGTCGGCGTAGACGTGGTGACGGGAGCAACGCTCACGAGCTTTGCGTTCCTCAAGGGCGTTAGCGACGATCTCGCCAAGGCGGGAGCGACGGACGAAGACATGGCGAAATGGAAGAAGAAGGTCGAGCAGCACCCGACGACGCCCCTTACGCTCGATTCGGACGTCGTTGTGATTGGCGGCGGCGGTGCTGGTTTGGCCGCGGCCCTCTCGGCACTTGAATCCGGAGCGAAGAAGGTTGTTGTCCTTGAGAAGCTTGGCTACCTCGGCGGCTCCACTCAGGTCTCGGGAGGCGCTTTCAATGCCGTTGACGACAAGCGCCAGAAGGCGCAGGGCATTGTCGATTCGAAGCCCATCTTCTTTGAAGCAACAATGAGGGGCGGTCACTTTGTCGGCAATCCCGAACTGGTGCACTACCTTACCTACAACGCCACGGATGCGGTTGCCTGGCTCGAAAAGGAAGGCGTCGAATTCAGGGACAAGATCGGTTCGGCGACGGGCTCCCTCGGCCAGCGCTCGCATTACGGCAAGAAGCCTGCCGGCTGGGCCTATACGTCCGTCTTTGAGAAGCGCCTTGCCGATTACGGCGACCGGGTTGAAATCCTCACCGATACGCCTGCCGAGCATCTCATCGTCAAGGACGGCCGCGTGGTCGGCGTGAAGGCGATTCGTTACGGCAAGCAGCCTGTTACCGTTAATGCCGCGAGCACGGTGATTGCCACGGGCGGCTTCGGCGCCAACATTCCGATGCGTCAGCAGGTGAATACCGGCGTCTGGAAGGAGGTCTCGCTCGATAAGCGTATCGGTACGACAAACATCAACGGCGCGGCGCAGGGCAAGGGCATCGAACTCGGTCGTGAAGCCGGAGCCGACATTATCGGACTCTCCGACATTCAGCTGCATCCGAACGGTACGCCCGGTACCGGTCTCATGCAGGATATTGCAACCTCCGGGCGCAATCGCCTCTTCATCAATAAGAACGGCGATCGCTTTGTGAGCGAAAGCGCGGCGCGCGATACGCTCTGCAAGGCGATCTTTGCCCAGCCCGGCGGCACCTATTTCCTCTTGATGAACAAGCTCCGCTATCCGGATGAAACGACTCCGGACCGCATGGGCGTCACCATGCAGGACATGCTGAAGCTCGGCCGCGTTAAGAAGGCTGAGACGCTTGACGAAATGGCGAAGATCCTCAACGTGCCTGCAGAAAACCTCAAGGCCGCTGTTGCGGAATACAACAAGGCAGCGAGCAATAAGGGCACGGCCGACAAGTTCGGCTTCGTGGCGACCAATACGGATGATGCGCCGATGACGGAAGGCCCGTGGTACGCGTGCCCCAAGGTTCCGACAGTCCATCACACGATGGGCGGCATCCGCATCAATGTGCACGCTCAGGCGCTCGATAAGGACGGCAATCCGATCAAGGGTCTCTACGCCGCCGGCGAAGTGACGGGCGGCATTCACGGTGCGAACCGGCTCGGCGGCAACGCCATCGCTGATGTCTTTACGTTCGGGAAGGTTGCAGGCGAAAGCGCGGCAAAGGGACTCTGACGAAAAGGCAGCAAAGGCCTTTTACGGATGGAACATGTTCTACTGAGGCATCAGTGCCGAAATTGATCCATCCTTAATAAGCAAAGAGAGGGACCTCCGGGTCCCTCTCGCATTTTCGGAAGTTCCCGTCGCGCTTCCTGGAGCAGCAGCGGTTCGTGAGAGTTCGGATGGCTAAAGGGCAATCTTTGCTCGAAAGATTGACAAAACTCATTAATAATACTAAACATATTAATTAAGTTTATTTTTTGGGAGCTGCAGCTATGGAATACACGGAATACAAGATGGATCTCAAACGCATCCGCGCGAAAATCCGCACCATGAAGCGGACGCTAAAAGCCAGACAGGGAACAACCGATCTGGTCGGATACGGCCTCACGGTGATCCGCGCGAGGCTTCTTGAGGATTCAGCCTGCTACCTCACCTATGGCCCGTACTGGTGGGCCATGAAGGACATGCTCATTCGCCGCGGGTACTCATTCGGAAACGATCTCGATGAGGAAGTCCTCAGGCATTACCGTGGGCAAAACGACGAGGAATCGCTCGTCATGTGCGAGACCTTCCGCGACATCTATCTCGAATGCTTCATGCCGGGAACCCGACGCTTCATGCTTGACGGCAGCGGCGGCGAGGACTACGTGCTCGCGGACCGCGATATGGAAATCCGGATCCTGCCCGATATCGCTCTGATTTAGCCTGGCTGACGCTTTCTGCATAAGAGTGGGCTAGGTGAGGTGCCCATCCTGATGATTTTCCAGCAGGATTCCCGACCGCCAAAGCCACCGCTTGACGCCATGGCGCGAACTTTTCAAGGTGAACCGGGACATCCCATGGATCTGACCGCCAAACTGCTCAAAACGTTCTGAATCTCCAGGACATCGTCGTAGAGAACTGCGAATTCGGACTCGGCTCCGATCAGGAAAGGATCCTGATGGTCGATGTGCGGCCGTATAAGCGCCTGCAGCATTTGTGCCCGCAGTGCGGGAAAAACTGTCCGGGCTACGACCGCGGCGGTCGTCCGGCGAGAACCTGGCGCGCTCTCGACTGGGGAGACGTGCTTGTCTATCTGCGGTATGCGCCGCCCCGCATCCAGTGTCCGGAGCACGGCGTCGTTACGGCATCCGTTCCCTGGGCGTATCCCGGGGCGCATTGCCCGTCTCATGCGCATCGATTGGGCAACAGGCCGCCGGTGCGCAGAGCGTGTCAGTGAAAAAGAGTCGCAGGACGCCGGGAGTCGCTTCAGCGGCCTCAGGCACATTCCAGTGAATGAGAGTAGCTTCCCCTAGGGCAAGAATGTCGTCACCGCCGTGTTTGACCGTGAGAAGAACCGTCTGGTCTGGGCGCATGAAGGCTGCGCGTCCAAGGTATTGGAAGCCTTCTTTGAAGGCCTGACGGCGGACGCGAGAGCTGCCGTCGAAGTGGTGAGCGGCGACAACGCACGGGCGATCGACGAGTGCATTGCAAAGTACGCGCCGCAGGCAAAACGCAGCAGGCGCTGAAAATCCGATGGAGGCCGGTGATCTATGTCAGGGTCCACCGCCTCAGGGAATAGATTCTTCCTGGAAATTTCTCTGCCATAACGGAGAAATTTCCGGAAAATTCTCCGTCATAACGAGGTTTTTTCCTATGGAACTCATCCCTCGAGAACTGCAGGCTTCCATCGCGGCTCAAAAGCCGCCCAAAGCGGTTGTCATTTTCGGCGCGCGGCAAACGGGCAAAACTACGCTGCTCCAGGGCATCGTTTCCAGCTCCGCAGCCTGGTTTTCCGGCGACGTACCGAGTGATCTGGAAAGGCTCTCGCTCTTTAGTTAATGAGAGAGTGCAGCAACTCGTCTGAAAATCTCAGGTTCGCGGGAACTGAAAAACCCTGAAAATGCGCCGCGGCCAGTTGCAGGACAGCCGTCAAAATGGCGGCGGGCGTCACCACTGGAGCGTTCCACGCTGGCTTACGTCAACGCCCGCCGTGATGACTGCGTCTTCGAACGCTTCTACGATTTCCTGCTCAAGCATTTTTGGGGAGGAAGAAAAGCAAAGCCCCCGACCTTTCAGTACGAGGGCCGATTGTCGCTACGGTGGATTGCAATCTCCGCTCCGTAGAGGCCTGCCCACTTAAGGGCAGGACTTAGACCCCGGCAGACTTTGCTGTTGCGGGAACATTGTTACGGTACAGCTAAAAGGTGAGATCGTCAAACGTTTGAATCGCTGAAGTACTTGAGACCGTGACTTGGTTAGGCATCTCAAGCATCATTGTTGCTGTCCAAAATACTTTGGGAATGTCGGAGTCTTTGAGGCGCGTCGAAGATTCCTCAAATCCGTACTTCGGCGGTACTTTCCCATACAGCCATGACGCAGGCCCTGTGAAGCCGAAGACCTGCCGGAAGCGACGCTCAGGGGACTTCGCGACGATTCTGATTATACGCAGGGAGCCGTTCTGTCTCCCTCTATCAGGCATTTGAAAAACTCCGTCGTCCTAAGTTTCCTGATCAAGCTTCATGTTTTGAAGCCGCTTTCCTGGATCCGGTCAGCAAATCCTCGGAAGCTGCTCGCCTGTGAGCCAGTCGACCATGCGCCGGCCGCCCATCAGGGTCACCATCTCAACGAAGCCGGGGTTCTCCGCCGTCACTTCGCCGATAATCGCGGCTCCCGTCCCATGGGAGTCGCTTTGGATGGCGGCGAGCGCCGCCTCGGACTCGGCTTCCGGGACGATTGCAATGAGACGCCCTTCGCAGGCGGAATAGAGGGGATCGAGCCCCAGGAATTCGCAGGCCGCGCGAACCTCGTCCTTTACAGGAATCGCGGCTTCGTGAAGCGTGATCCCGACGACGCTTTCGGCGGCAATTTCGTTCAAAGTCGTCCCGAGCCCGCCGCGGGTGGGGTCGCGAAGAACATGGGTTGAGGGAGCGGCCGCGAGAATGCGCTCCACCATTTTCCCGAGCGGCGCGCAATCGGACTTGAGGTCCGTGCCGAACGTCATGTCCTCGCGCAGGCTCATCACGGTCATGCCGTGGTCGCCGATTGAACCCGAAACGATCACGCGGTCGCCCGGGCGCGCCTGAGCGCCGGAAATCATGTGGCCGGCAAGCCGCTCGCCGATGCCGGTGGTGGCGATGTAGACCCCGTCGCCGTGGCCTTTCTCAACCACCTTGGTGTCGCCAGTCACAACGGCAACGCCCGCTTCCCTTGCGGTCTCGGCCATGGATTGAACGATCTTTTCCAGGTCCTTCAGCGGGAAGCCTTCCTCGAGGATGAAGGCCGCGGAGAGCCAGAGGGGCTTTGCGCCGCACATGGCGACGTCGTTCACGGTGCCCGTGACGGCGAGCCGCCCGATGTCGCCGCCGGGGAAGAAGAGGGGCTTCACGACGTGCGCGTCGCAGGAGACCGCAACCGGCCGCGTGATCGGCGGCATCACCGCTCCGTCGTGTCCCTGGTCGAGCCATTCGTTCGTGAGGTGCTTCGCAAAGAGTTCGCCGATCAGCTGCGCCGAAGCCCTGCCGCCCGAGCCGTGCGTCATTTCGACGGCGCCGCGGAGAATGTCGAGCCGGCGGCCGGAGCTTGCGCGTTCGCGCTTGAGATTGTTTTCCGTCATGTTCTTTTCCTTTCCTGCCGTTATGTATTTTCGGGGTCCTCTGCCGGGGACTCAGGACCGGGCTCTCCCGTAGCTGTAGGCCGCGGCGCAGGCGCCTTCCGAAGACACCATGCAGGCGCCGATCGGGTGCGCGGGCGTGCAGGCCTTCCCGAAGAGGAGGCACTGACGAGGCTCCTTTTCGCCCCTCAGAATGGCGCCGCATTCGCAGGCCTTGTTGTCGGGGACGACGAGCTCGGGCATCACGAAGCGCTTTTCGGCGTCGAATTCCGCAAATTCCGGGCGGATCCGGAGCGCGGAGTTCGGCACGGTGCCGAGACCGCGCCATTCGAAAGTCGGGCGGCGCTCGAAGACCTTGTCCATGAGTTCGATCGCCTTGACGTTCCCTTCCGCCGTCACCGCGCGCGTGAATTCGTTTTCGACTTCCGCGCGCCCTTCGTTCACCTGGCGGATGAGCATAAGGATGGAAAGCAGCATGTCGAGGGGCTCAAAGCCGCAGACGACGACCGGCATCCTCCACTTTTCGCTGAAGTGCCGGTAGGGGTTGGAGCCGATCACGGTCGAGACGTGCGCGGGGCCGACCAAGCCGTTCAACTTCGGCGCATCGGGGCGGTTCGGGGCCGTGAGGAGAATGTGCTCCATCGCGGCGGGGGTGAGCACGTGGTTGCAGAAGACGGAGAAGTTCTTCAATCCCAGGCGCTTCGCGGCGAGAATCGCCGCCGCCGTCGGAGGCGTCGTCGTCTCAAAGCCGATCGCAAAGAAGACCACCTCGCGGTCGGGATTTTCGCGGGCGGCCTTCACGGCATCCATCGGGGAATAGATCATGCGGATGTCTGCACCCTCGGCGCGGCAGCGGAAGAAGCTCCGGCCTTTCGAAGCTGGCACCCTCATCGTGTCGGCGTAGGTGCAGAGAATCACCTTTTCCCTGAGGGCAAGATTCATCGCCATGTCGATGCGGCCGATCGGCATCACGCAGACCGGGCACCCGGGCCCGTGAATCATGCGGACATTGGGCGGAAGAAGGTCCGTGAGGCCCCAGCGCGAAAGCACGTGCGTGTGGCCGCCGCAGAATTCCATGAAGCGGTAGTTGCGCTCGGCGTCGGCCTCCTCGCGGATCCGTTGGGCGAGCTTCTGCGCCTCGTCGCCCCGGCGGTATTCGTCCACGTACTTCATGGCCGCGCCCCGCCCGACGTAATCGTCATGCCTTCGTGAAGTTCGCCTGCGCTCGCAAGAATGCGCAGCGTCTCCTCGGCTTCCTTCGCGTCGATGCGGTTGAGCGCGAACCCCACGTGCACGATCACCCAGTCGCCCGGGACCGGATGGTCGATCAGGGAAACGTCAACGGGCTTTTCAATGCCGCCGATCGATGCCATTGCATCGGCTCCGTTCGGGGAAACGGAGAGAATTTCTGCAGGAACTGCAAGACACATAGAATCAGACTCCAGCGTGATCCCGGATAAAGGGATAGCTTGACATGCCGCGGGCGAGGGCAAGACGCGCAAGATGCGCCTGACCGAGGGCAAGCCCTCCGTCGCCCGGAGGCACGATATGGGGAATTCGGGGTTCGATGCCGGCCGCCCGAAGCGCTTTCGGAATGCGCGACGAGAGGACGCGGTTCAGCATGCACCCGCCCGTCAGCATGACGGGGCCGTCGATGCCGGACCGTTCGCGCCCCTCGATGATCCAGCGGGCGATGCCTTCGGCAAGGGTGGCTTCAAAGAGTGCGGCGAGCTTTGCGGCGGTTTCCTTCGACGGGTCGGCAAGCCGCGCCTCAACAATGCGGCGCATGAGGGGAAGGAACGAAAGAACGCCTTTCTCGATCGAGAAGCCGCCCTCGAGGGGGCTCGCTTCCTCAATATGGGGTTCAGCAAGGCTCTCGAGCCGCATGGCGGCGGTCGCCTCGTCCCTCATCGTGAAGACGAGCCCGAGGATGGCGGCTGCGCCGTCGAACCACCGGCCGAGCGCGCTCGTGCGGGCGGTTCTCGGCGAATGAATGAGCTTCGGGATTTCGCGAAGCATCATTTCGGGAATGGCGGGGAGATGGCCGCGGCGGGCGTGAAGGAGCTCGAACCGTGCGTCCTCGAGCCCGAGCTCGGCGAGAATCGCCGCTCCCATGCGCCAGGGTTCCCGGGCCGCCCGGTCGCCTCCGGGAAGCGCGAGCGTGCGGAGGCTCCCGAAGCGCTCGAACCCGTCGGGGCCGACTAGAAGGAGCTCTCCGCCCCAGACATTGCCGTCGCTTCCGAGCCCCACGCCGTCGAGCGCTGCACCCAGCGTCCGCTCGTTTCGTCCCGCTTCCGCCATGGCGGCGCCCACGTGCGCGGCATGGTGCTGAATGCGGATCAAGGGCTTCTGACAGCGGTCGGAAAGCTTCCGGGCGAGTTCGCCCGAGAAGAAGTCGGGGTGGAGGTCGGACGCGAAGGCGCCCGGCTCAACATCGAGGAGCGAGCGGATGTGCTCGAGCGCCGCTTCGAGCGTCAGGCAGTTCGAGACCCGGTCCAGGTCGCCGATATGCTGCGTGAGAAAGAGTTCGCGCCCGCGCGTCATGGCGGCCGTGTTCTTGAGGTACGACCCCGTTGCCGCCACGTCGGGCGCGCCCTTCACCTCGGGGATGCGGATCGCTTCCGGGGTCACGCCCCGAGCGCGCCGCACCCAGACGGGGCCGGATTCGGATGAACGCACGACCGAATCGTCGCAGCGGATGAGAATCTCGCGATTGTGAAGGAGGATGACGTCGGCGATGGAGGCGAGCCTCTTTTTCGCTTCCTCATTCCCGATGACAAGGGGCTCGCCGCCCGGGTTGGCGCTCGTCATGACGAGATAGAGATCCTGAGGCTCCTCCATCCAGGCAGTGCCCTCAGGCTCGCCGAGAAGCGCGTGAAAGAGAAGCGCATGGAGCGGCGTATAGGGAAGCATCATGCCGATTTCGGAGAGCTCGTCCGCAATGCCGGGGAAGGCGCTTGTGTCGAAGAAGGCCCGCTTTTTCCGGAGAAGTACGATCGGGTGAGCCGTGCCCGTGAGGAGGGTCTCCTCGGCGGCATTCACTTCAGCAATGCGTTTGGCGGACGCGACCCCGGCGCACATGACGGCAAGCGGCTTTTCGTTCCGGCCCTTCCGGTCGCGAAGGCGCCTGACGGCCTCCGCGTTCGAGGCGTCGCAGACGAGGTGAAAGCCGCCGATCCCCTTGACCGCCGCGATGCCGCCCTCGCGGATCACCCGGGCCGTTTCCCGGACCGGGTCGCCGGAGACGGGAGTGCCGTCCGCGCGGATGAGCTCGAGCTGCGGGCCGCAGACCGGGCAGGCATTGGGCTGCGCATGAAAGCGCCGGTCTCCCGGGTTCTCGTACTCCGCAAGGCACTTGGGGCACATCGGGAAAACCGACATCGAGGTCTGCGGGCGGTCGTAGGGGAGCTTCCGCGTAATGGTGAAGCGAGGTCCGCAGTGCGTGCAGTTCGTGAAGGCGTAGCGGTAGCGACGGTTCCGGGGGGCAAAAATGTCCGCGAGGCACTCCGGGCACGTCGCCGCATCGGGCGTGATCATCGTGGTGACGGCCCCTTCGGCGCGCGAGGGCGTAATCACGAATTGGTCGACCCCGCGAACGGGCGCGGGCTTCACGTCGATCGAGTCGATGCGGGCGAGCGGGGGCTTTCCGCGGCGGAGTTCATCGGGAAAGGCGTCGAGCGCCCTCGGGTCGCCCTCGAGAAAGATCCCGACCCCCTCGGGGTCGTTGAAGACCTCTCCGGCAAGACCGAGCGCGGCGGCAATGCGCCAGACGGTGGGGCGAAAGCCCACGCCCTGCACGAGCCCATTAACGCGCACGAGTCTTGCCTCTCTAGCCATAACCCTCTCCAAAAATGAATGGCTGCAAATGCCGGAAATGGATCCTCAGAGGCTCGCGAGGAGAAGCTGGGCCTTGAGCCACGCGCACCACTTGTCGATCCCTTCGCCCGTCGTGGCCGAAACCCGGAAGACCTTCGCCTTCGGATTGACGCGAAGGACGTTGGCTTCGGCCTTCTCGGCATCAAAGGGAACATAGGGGAGAAGATCGATCTTGTTCATGAGGACGAGCGACGACGCGCGGAACATGTCCGGGTACTTGAGGGGCTTGTCCTCGCCCTCCGTCACGGAGAGGACCGCAACTTTGTGCGCTTCGCCCAAATCAAATTCAGCCGGGCAGACGAGGTTGCCGACATTCTCGATAAAGAGAATGGAGTTTTCCTCGGGTTTGATTGCCTCGATCGCGCGCTTCACCATCTGGGCATCGAGGTGGCAGCCTTTCCCGGTATTGATCTGAAGCGCCCGCACGCCCGTCGCGCGGATTCTCGCCGCGTCGTTCGTTGTTTCCTGGTCGCCTTCAATCACAGCGCAGGGAATATCCGTGAGCGTCCTGAGGGTCTTCGTCAGAAGTTCGGTCTTCCCGGACCCGGGGCTCGAAACGAGGTTGAGCGCTAGAACGCGGGAGGCGGCAAGGCGCGCGCGGTTTTCCGCTGCAATCGCGTCGTTTCTCGCGAGAATGTCCTCCTCAACGGCGATCGCGCGGCCCTCGGGCATGTCGTGATCGTGCGAATGCGCGGGATGCGCATGGTCGTGGGCATGACTGTGATCGTGGTCGTGCGAGTGCCCGTGATCATGTTCGTGATCATGATCATGGTCGTGGACCGTCAGGGTGATGTTTCCGTCGGCGTCCCGGACTTCATGCATATGGGGGCCGGAATGGCCGCAGCCGCAGGTGGTGCACATATCTTTCTTCCTTCCTTCGCTTCAGGGAGCGAAAACTTTATTGAATGGGGTACTTGTATTTGTTCCGCAGGATGCGGGAGAGTCAGCCGTCCGCGGCCTCGAGGATGTCGACCACCTTCATTTCCGTGCCGCCGGTTGCCGCGAGCCGGTAGCCGCCGCAGTCGGGGCAGGGGTCGCCGTAGCGCTTGAGCGGCACGGTTTTCTCGCAGGTGAGGCACCAGGCCTCGCCCCGCGGGCGCTCGATCTCAAGCGCTGCGTTTTCCGCGGGACCGCCCTTCCTCACTGAGGTCCAGGCAAATTCGAGGCTCGGAATGTCGACGCCGGCGAGTTCTCCGATCGAGACCCGCACGGCCTTCACGCGCTTCACGTCATTTGCGCGCGCGGTGCGTTCGACGATTTCGAGAATTCCTTCGGCGATGGAGAGTTCATGCATGGCTTCGATTCAGATTTGCTTCGCCGGATGCCGTTCCATTGAAAGACGGCGGGCACGCAGGCGTCAAGCCCGAAGAGCGCCCGGTCGACTGCGTTTTCCAGCTTCGCGCGGTCGTCCATGTCGTCCTTCGGATAGAGGAAGGATTTCGCTGCAAGCGATGCCATGCGCTGGCCGGCACCGTTGGGCGAAAACTGCCACTCGGTGGGCGAGGTGATTCTGAGCGTCTGAAGCTCGCCCGAGGGGGAGAGCTTCACGGCATGCATCAGAAGGCCTCGCGCCGTTTCAACGAAGCTTATCCCGATGCCGGCTTCAGGGCCATAGGTCCAGAGAACGTTTCTTCCGTCCTCTTCGGTGGTGGCTGCGGGTGCGGATTCTCCGTCTTTCGGCATAGCCCGATCGATCAGCTTTGCGGAGAGATTGAGGAGTCCCTCAGCGCGCGCGAAGAACCCGGCGGTTTCGACAATCCTTGCGCCCGTGAGCGCAGCAGGGGAAATGCCTTCCGAAATCAGAAGGTTCCGCACGGCAGGGTCGTTTCTCATGCGCGACAACGCACCGGTGAGTCTCGGCGACCCCTGCCAGAAGGGCGCCATGTCGAAGCCCGAATCGTTCAGAAGCCGGTAGGCAATCTCTTCGGCAAAGTCGGGCGTCATGATTTCGCTTCTTTCGGGCAGAAACTGAACGTCGGCTTCCGGGGGATGAGGCTCGGCAAGAAGGGAAAGGAGAAGATGCGCGGCGGGAATCGTTCCGGCATGGCTTTTCGCCCATCCGCGAAGATCGAACCGCCGCTCATGGAGGTTCTTCAGGAATGCTTCCGGCTCCATGCCGAAGAGAAGCCGTGAGGCGGCTGTCCGGGCTTCACCGAGAAGCGCCGAGAGCGCATCAAGGAGCTTCCTGAAAAGCGCCGGATCGAGCGCTTCTTCGGAATGAGGGTCGAGCTTCACGAGAAGCTGCGCGATGAGGGCGAGCCTCGCCCGGAGCGCTCCGATCTGACGGTGCTCCTCCTGCCCGAGAATGGGCGTAAGGGGCATGGGCGGCTCTCCCTCCGCAGGGGCGGCAAACCCTCCGAGGAGCGCGGTCTTCGCCTCAAGCTTTTCGCTCTCGCAGACGAGAACGCGCAGATTTTCGACGATCGCTTCCGCCGTGACGGCGGCCTCAGGGAGCGCTGCGAAGGCGCTCCCGCGCTTTTCGCTCGGCCGCCCGCGGGCGGCAAGGAGCGCGCTGTCGAAGGCCGTCAGATGCGCGATCGGGCAGAGGCCGTAGAGGAGCGTAATCAGGCGCCTCGCGTTCGCGCGGTGTTCCGGGGACGCGAGCATCCGGGCAATGCCGTTCGTGCGCGTCGAGGAGACGCAGACGGAGGCTTTCCCGCAGGGCTTCGGGAGCACGTGGATGTGGATGGCGGCTTCATCAGGAGCGGTCATGGCTTCGTCCTCCCTTCTGCAGGTTCTGCCGCATCGGCTTTGGTCTCAGGGGCGGGAGCGATGGTCTGACCCGGCGCTTCGTCTTCAGTCGGTTTTTCCCCGGGGCGCGCGGCTTCCAGGTGATGCTTCTCAGGGGCTTCTGCCTTCTTTTCAACCCAGCGGCGGCCGCGGCCGAAAAAGTCGCGGCGCGAGAACTTTTCGTTTTCGTCGCGCTTCGGGGGCTCGGGCTTCGGCGTAAGCGCCGGCGTCTCGAGATAGTTCTTCGGGGGCTCGACCTTGATCGGAATCACGCGCCGCAGCTCCCCGTCCGCCGCGGGCGGCGCCCACGCGGTCGCATCCTCATCGTCCTCCGGAATGGAGGCGGTGGTGAGCATGGTTTTCAACGCCACGCGGGCGAATTCGTCCGCGGTTTCCTGGTCGGCCATATCGAGCACCGGGCTCTTCAGGGGCAGCGAAAGGAAGCGCCCGAGGATCGGATCCTCGACCGAAATAAAGGGGAAGTCCCCGGCAGGGAGTTCGATGAGGCGCACCTTCCCGACGGGTACTTCAACCCAGGATTCCGCGACGCCGCAGACATAGACCGCTGCGATCGACCACGGCGTCACCATGACGCCGATCCAGTCGTTGCCCCAGCGGCGGAAGTCGACCGCATGGACGTCAATCTTCGGATTGACGATGGGAAGTCCCTGCATGCGCTCGCGCGCAATCCGACGCATGCCTTCCTCGAAGAAGACGGCCGGCGACTCAGCAAAGGAAGCCCGGGGTCTGAGGTCCATGAATGCTCCTGAAACGAAAAAACGCGGGCTCTTTTTTTAAGAGTTCGAAAAAAACGGAAAGTCTTTTAAATCAAAGAGGAATCAGCATCAGTTCGTTGTTTACAATCGATGCGGACGCGTTCTCTTTTGAGTATAGGAAGGGCTTCGGCTGAAGGGTATCCGTCAAAGGAAGTGCGGGCGCTAGTGCTTTCGGGCGAGATGCCTCCGGCGCTCCGGCCCCGGCTACTCATGAGTAGTGCTTCAGGGGTAGGCGATCTGCGCTCACGATCTATGGATGCTCTCCCGCGCCAAAACTATGCTTCTCATGACGCTTTTATTTCCTTTACTCCGCCGGGATTTCAATCCCTGCGGGAGCGCTTTGAAACCAGGGGAAGCGTGCGCTGCAGACGGCTTTCGGGAAGAACCCTCCGGCCCGCCCGTCTGCTCATATGAAAAATGAACGAGGGGGAGACCCAACATGCTTGAAACCCAATATCAGGCACTTCGCCGTCAGGGCGTGAGCCGCCGCAGCTTCCTGCAGTTCTGCTCGCTTACCGCGGCAAGCCTCGGGCTCGGCAATGCGGGCGCGCAGGAAATCGCTCATGCGATGGAAACGAAGCCCCGTACGCCGGTCATCTGGCTCCACGGCCTTGAGTGCACCTGCTGCTCAGAATCCTTCATCCGCTCCTATTCGCCGGTGGTGCAGGACGTCGTCCTCTCCATGGTGTCGCTCGACTACGACGACACGATCATGGCCGCTGCGGGCGAACAGGCTGAGGAATCGCTCCATGAGACGATGGAGAAGTACAAGGGGAACTACATCCTCGCCGTCGAAGGAAACGTTCCTTTGAACGAAGGCGGCATCAACTGCATCCCGAACGGCGAAATCTTCCTCAACAAACTGAAGACCGTTGCCGCGGGCGCCAAGGCCGTGATCGGCTGGGGCTCCTGCGCCGCCTGGGGGTGCGTGCAGGCCGCGAAGCCCAATCCCACGAAGTCCGTGCCGATTACGGAAATCATCACCGACAAGCCCATCGTTCTCGTTCCCGGCTGCCCGCCGATTCCGGAAGTGATGACGTCGGTGATTACCTACATCCTCACCTACGATCGTCTGCCGCCGCTCGACCGCCTCGGCCGTCCGAAGATGTTCTACGGCCAGCGCATTCACGACAAGTGCTACCGCCGCGGCCACTTCGACGCGGGCCAGTTCGCGGAGAAGTTCGACGACGCCGGCGCGAAGCTCGGCTACTGCCTCTACAAAGTGGGCTGCAAGGGGCCGACCACCTACGCGCCCTGCTCGACCATCCAGTGGAACGAAGGCCTCTCCTGGCCTGTCAAGTCGGGTCACGGCTGCATCGGCTGCGCCGAACCCAACTTCTTCGACAAGGGCTCCTTCTACAAACACGAAACGACCGTGCTCCCGCCCATCTTCGGCGGCGTCGAGGCAACGGTCGACAAAGTGGGGCTTGCAACCGTCGCCGTGGTCGGCGCGGCCGCCGCCGCACATGCAGCGCTCTCAGCCGTGGCTCAGGCGCGCGCCAAAACGAATAAGGAAATCGGAGGGAAGGAATAATGAGCGAACGCAGAATTGTTGTTGACCCGGTCACCCGCATTGAGGGTCATCTGCGCGTGCAGGCCGTCCTCGGCGACGACGGGAAAATCGTCGACTCGATGAGCACCGGCACCATGTGGCGCGGCCTCGAAGTGATTCTCAAAGGGCGCGACCCGCGCGACGCCTGGGCGTTCGTTGAACGCATCTGCGGCGTCTGCACGGGCATTCATGCGCTTGCCGCCGTCCGTGCGGTTGAGGACGCGATCGGAATCAAGATTCCGAAGAATGCGAACATCATCCGAAATCTCCTGAACGCCACCCTTTACGTTCAGGACCACATCGTCCACTTCTATCAGCTCTCGGCCCTCGACTGGGTCGACGTGGTGAGCGCGCTTGAAGCCGATCCCCGCGAAACGGCCGACATTCAGCAGAAGATCTCGCCCCGCCATCCGCTGGCGGCCGTGGGGTACTTCCGCGACATTCAGAACCGCGTGAAGAAGCTCGTTGAATCCGGTCAGCTTTCGATCTTCAACAAGGGCTACTGGGGACACCCCGCGATGAAGCTTCCGCCCGCCGTGAACCTTCTCGCCGTCGCCCACTACCTCGAAGTCCTCGACTTCCAGCGCGAGGTCGTGCGCATTCACACGATTCTGGGCGGCAAGAACCCGCACCCGAACTACCTCGTGGGCGGCGTTGCGTGCCCCATCAACATGCATGAGACGGGCGGCCAGGGCACGATGGTGAACGAAGTGACGCTCAACTACATGCGTGCGGTCGCACGCCATGCGGTCGACATCGTTGAAAACGTCTACCTCCCCGACATCAAGGCGATCGCCTCCTTCTATCCGGACTGGTTCAAGTACGGCAAGGGCCTCGCGGGCGTCAACTGCCTCGCCTACGGCGACTTCCCTGAAGTTGCGAACGACTTTTCCGACAAGTCCCTCCAGCTTCCCGCGGGCGCCATCATCAACGGCAACCTCAATGAAGTCTTTGAGGTCGACGCGCGCGATCCCGAGCAGATTCAGGAGTTCGTCGACCACTCCTGGTACCAGTACCCGGATCAGACGAAGGGGCTCCATCCCTGGGACGGCATCACCGAGCAGAAGTACGAGTTCGCGAAGGGCTCCGAAGGCACGGCGACGAAGTTCCAGTGGCTGACGCCTGACGGCAAGTACTCCTGGATCAAGAGCCCGCGCTGGCGCGGCCACATGATGGAAGTGGGCCCGCTCGCCCGCCTCGTGATCGGCATCGCGAAGAACGTGCCGCACATCAAGGAGCCGGCGCTTGATCTTTTGAAGGAACTCAACCTCCCGCTCGAGGCAGCGTTCTCAACGCTCGGCCGTCATGCGGCGCGCGCGCTCGAATGCCGCTGGGCAGCAGGAAAGCTCGTTCAGTACGTCGACGACCTCACCGCCAACATCAAGGCGGGCGACGAGGCCGCGGCCAACATGGAGTTCTGGGAACCCTCCACCTGGCCCAGGGAATGCAAGGGCGTGGGTCTTTGCGAAGCCCCCCGCGGCGCGCTCGCCCACTACTGCGTCATCAAGGACGGCAAGCTCGAAAACTGGCAGGCCGTGGTGCCCACCACCTGGAACGCCTCGCCGCGCTCCAACGAAGGGCAGAAGAGCACCTATGAGCTTTCGCTCATCGGCACTCCCGTGGCTGATCCCAAGCGTCCGCTTGAAATCATCCGCACGATCCACAGCTTCGACCCGTGCCTTGCCTGCGCAACGCACCTTCTCAACCCTGAGGGCGAGGAGCTCTGCTCGGTACAGGTCCGCTGACGCGGTCCCCCAAGGAGGATCCTATGAAAATCGATCCAGTCACCTACGAAGTCGACATGAAGGCGGGCACGCACCCGCTCTATGTCTGGGAGGCGCCTGTTCGAATCTGGCACTGGGCCATGATGGTCTGCATGTTCGTGATGATCGCCACCGGCTTTCTGATCGGCGCGCCGCTCGTTTCGAACCTCGGCGACACGTGGGCGACCTACGACTTTGCCTACATCCGCTTCGCGCACTTTGCCGCGGGCATCATCTATACGGTGCTCTTCATCTACCGCCTCTACTGGGCAGTGGTCGGCAACAAGTACTCGCGGCAGATCTTCATTCCGCCCCTCTGGTCCTGGAAGTGGTGGAAGGGCGTCTTCGCTCAGGTTGCCTACTACCTCTTCATGAAGAAGACGTCGCCTGAGTATGCGGGCCACAATCCGCTCGCTCAGCTCGCGATGTTCGGGTTCTACGTGCTCGGCTCCATCGGCATCATCATCACGGGTCTCGCGCTCTATGCGCAGGCCTGGGGTTGGGGCGAATCCTGGATGGCCTGGTTCGGCTGGGTGTTCCCGCTCTTCGGGGACGTTCAGGCGGTGCGCACCATCCACCATGCGCTCATGTACGTGCTCATCATCTTCACGATCGCTCATATGTACATGTCCTTCCGCGAGGACATCATGGGCGGCGCCACGACCCTCTCGTCCATGACGACGGGCCTGAGGATGTTCAAGCACCAGGGCGGAGAGAATCATTGATTCTCTGACGCCGACTGAAAGCGTTGGGTTCTAAACGCTTCGAAGCCCTTCGGTTCCTTTGACGGGAATCGGAGGGCTTATTTTGTTTCAGGAGGTATTTTTCTGGACATTTGCTTAGAAGGAACGGGTAAGGACGTAGCCGGAGCTGTTCATTAAGGGAGAGTAAAAATGCCATGGATCTTATTGCTGATCTAATAAAATCTAATAAGATCTAATAAGAATCTAATATGAACTCATAAATATCTGATATGATCTAACCATAAATTAATAAGATCTAATCAATAATTGATTCGTCTATGAAGCTCGTTTTAAATTCTTATTCCTTTGTTTTTGATAGAGAAATTGTTAAGCTGCTCCTTGAAATCGAAGAGTTTAAGGGAAGCTGGAAAGCTTACGGCAACCTTGCTCCCGAGCGGCTGATAGAGTTAAAGCGTATAGCCACCATCGAAAGTATCGGCTCATCTACCCGAATAGAAGGCTCAAAACTTTCAGACGCAGAAGTTGAGCGAATCATGGCGGGTTTGTCTAAGCAGTCATTTCGAACGCGGGACGAGCAGGAAGTCGCTGGCTATGCGTTCCTGATGAACGAAATATATGATTCATGGGAGGAGATGCCGCTTACCGAAAATATCATCCGTCAGATGCATAGTCTCCTCATGCGTACAAGCGATAAGGATGAACGCCATCGCGGCGAGTATAAGCACGTGGAGAATAGCGTCGCGGCATTCGACAGTAGTGGACAGCAGGTTGGCATTATTTTTGAGACGGCGACTGCTTTTGACACGCCTCGCCTCATGGGAGAGCTTCTGGAGTGGACGAACATCGAGTTAACTAAGCGCAGTCTTCCTGCGCTGATCGTAATCGGCATGTTTGTCGTTGCCTTCCTCGCCATTCATCCTTTCGAAGACGGCAACGGGCGCCTCTCAAGAGCACTCACGCAGCTTCTTCTTTTGCGGCATGGATATGTATACGCGCCATACAGCTCTCTTGAAAGCGTAATTGAAGCTACGAAAGATAGTTATTACGTTTCCTTAAGAGCTACCCAGAAAACGCTTGGGCAGCCCGAGCCCGATTGGAGTGTTTGGCTGCACTATTTTCTCAAGGCGCTCGTGAAGCAAGTGCGAAACCTTAAGCGGAAAGTAGAGACAGAGAATCTTCTTAAAACCATGCCTGAGATTTCTCTGCGAATCATTGAGCTTCTGAAGGCGCACGGAAAGCTCAGCATCTCTGAAGCCGAAAAACTCATTTCTATCAATAAATTCACGTTGAGAGCCCACTTCAAAAACCTTGTCGCTGAAGGGCACGTCATCAGGTCCGGCAAGGGCCCTGCCACCAGATATTCACTCCCGCAGAGGGAAGTGAGCGAGCGTGAGCTCGGGAAGTGAGGCGGAATCTATTGGTGCCATGCTTGTTTGGGGACGCATAGTATCCTTCGCTGCGACTGCCTACCCCGCAAGGTAATACTGCAGGCCTTGAAAAGGAAAAGGCATTCAGCAGCGTAATACAGCAAAGCCCGGGCGGCGGTATACGCCGCCCGCATCTTCTCCCCGGTAAGGTGTTCCTCAGGTCAGGCGCTTTATGCGACTGGTAAACATTGAAAAAGAGGAGACGCCCAGAATGAAGCGCCGTATTGTGATTGCAGCAATTGCGTCCGTCCTGACGCTTGCGCTTGCCGGTTGCGGAGATAAGACAGCAGAGAAGGAAATCAAGCTCGGAACCTTGTCCGGGCCTCATGCCGAAGTGGCCGAAGTCGCGGCCAAAGTTGCGAAGGAAAAGGGCCTCAACGTCCGGATCGTCGAGTTTTCGGACTACGGCCACGTGAACGAAGCGCTTGCCGTCAAGGACATCGACGTCAACGCCTTCCAGCATGTTCCGTTCCTGGAGAAGGCTATTTCGCAGCGCGGGTACAAGTTCACCCCGCTCGGGAAAACCGTGGTGTTCCCGCTCGGCGTCTATTCGCTGAAGATCAAGGACAAGTCTCAGATCACGGACGGGATGCTCGTGTCCGTGCCCGCCGACCCCGCCAATCTCGGCCGGGCGCTTCAGCTTCTTGAGCGGAACGGCATCATCGGGCTCCGGCCCGGCGCAGGCGTTCATGCAACGACGCACGACATCAAGAAGAACCCGAAGCATCTCAAGTTCCTTGAGACCGACAGCGCCTTCCTCGGACGGTCGCTTCCCGATGTGGGATTTTCCGTCATCAACGGCTCCTGGGCCGTGAAATCTGGGCTTTCACCCGCTAAGGATGCGTTCCTTCTCGAGGGCGGAGATTCCGACTTCGCGAACGTTCTCGTGGTGCGTACCGAGGACAAGGATCGTCCGGAATTCAAGGTGCTCCAGAGCGCCTTCCAGAGTCCCGAGGTGAAGGCCTTCGTGCTCGACAAATTCAAGGGATCCGTGGTGCCGGCTTTCTAAACAGCATGAACGAGTAATTTTCAAATAACGGACCCCAAAATGATCATCACAGAAAAATGCGTGGGCTGCCGCCAGTGCCGCCCGTACTGCCCGGTGAACGCGATCGGCACGGCCGCAGACGGCTGGCGCTCCGTCATAGACCTGGAGAAGTGCGTCGAATGCGGCACGTGCCTCCGTTCGAACGTCTGTCCCGTCCATGCGATTGAACCGCAGGACCTCGTCTATCCGAGGAGCCTCAGATCTCAGTTTTCCGATGTGACGAGCCCGCACAAGTCGACGGGCGTGCTCGGGCGAGGCACGGAGGAAATGAAGACCAACGACGTGACGGGGCGGCTCAGGCTCGGCCGCGTGAACGTGTCGGTCGAGCTCGGCCGGCCGGGCGTGAGCGCGTCGCTCCGGGACGTTGAGGTGCTCGCCCGAGCGCTCGCAGCCTTCGGCGTCCGGTTCCAGAAGGAGAACCCAGTGACGTCGCTGATGACCGATGAGTCTCTCGGCATCCTGAGGCCCGAAGTCCTCGGCGAACGCGTGCTCTCGGCTCTCATTGAGTTTGATGTCGAGGAGAGCCGCGTCCCTGCGCTCGCAGCCGTGCTCAAAGCCGCCGCCGGGGAAGTGGACACGGTGTTTTCGGTGGGACTCGCCGCGCCGCTTCGACCCGATGAGTCGGAAGCGCATCTCTTTCAAATTCTTCGCGACCATGAGGTCTGGCATAGACCCAACGGCAAAACCAATGTCGGTCTTGGTCGGCCCTTTCAGGAGGCGCTCGAATGACGCATACGCTGCATCGCCGGGGTTCGATCGACGAACTCCAGAAGGACTACGTGATCCTCGCCATGGCCGCCCGGGGCGTCAATCGCGAGGGTGCGGCGCCCGCACTCGCGCGGGCGCTTGAAATCTTCGCTTCGCACAACCCCGTGAATTACGGGAATGTTGCAGGGAATGCCTTTACGGGCGAGCTTGCAGAAATCGCCGCGAAGACCAGGGACAACACCGTCTCGCACGCGGTCTTCCGCTCGATCGACGACGTAACGGAGGTCCTCTCGGATCTGAAGCGCGAGGATCTGGGTCTTTCCATCGTGGTATCGGGCCTATTCGACCAGGTGTCGAACGCCTGCTGCGATACGGGGCTGAAGCCTCACACCGTCAACATTTCGCTCGGCCTCTTCGGGAAAACTGAAAAGCTGCCTGAGGAGCCCGTGCTCGAAATTGCCTCCATGTGCGGGCACAACATGATTTCCTTCGCGCTGATTCAGAAGCTCGTGCGGGATATTGAGAGCGGGAATCTGGATTCGGAGAGCGCCGCAAGGAAAGTGGCGGCGAGCTGCCGCCGCGGCGGTCTTCAGAAGCCCGAC
>OBXA01000315.1_pt1 | contig 41451 bp, 47 predicted proteins | sample 1538121 | NCBI WGS metagenome assembly OBXA01 (sample SAMEA2580133, study PRJEB22360) | human gut metagenome | biome: human gut; feature: human-associated habitat; material: faeces | place: Denmark | collected 2008/2010 | reverse complement strand
TTTGAAACAATTGGTCAATATTGTGTATATAATTCAGAATATTTTAATTTAAAAAATAGGAGCTCGGACTAAATTCAAGCCCCTATTTTTAAATTATTATGATTCAGGATCATCTAGGCTACGCCCATGTAGACCTTTTTCACGTTGGACTTGACGTAGTTTTTCAGGTGTCACATCATTTCCTTCTTCATCCACAATTTTGATTCCTTCAATGTGGTGACGAACAGCACGACGATAACCCGCAATATATTCCTCACGAAGTTTTGCTTGCTCTACTGCTTCTTCTGGTGTCAAGCCTTCTGTTTTTTTCTTTTTTGCAAGCTCATTGATTCGAGCTATTTTTTTAGAATCCATTTACTCTTACCTCTATTTTGTATTCAATTGGTTAAAGGCTGCAACAGTTTTAGCTTTAGCCACAAGAGCAGAAAGAAGAGCCAAACGGTTATTTTTAACAGCCACATCATCTGCCATAACCATCGTATTGTCAAAGAAAGCATCAATGACTGGGCTAAGAACAAAGAGTTGAGCCAATTTGTCGCTAGCTGAACCTGTCAATTCAAGACTTTCTGCTGCTTGAGCCAAGGCTTTTTCTTGATCATTTTCAAAGAGACTAGCATCGACTGCTACTGAAGTATCTGCTTTTTCTGCCAAGTTGAAGGCACGAGAGAGTGACTCAACAGCTGCCTTGTAACCATCCGTCTTAGCAGCTTCTGAAAGAGCTTCAGCTGCTTCAAGCATATCTGCTACTACAAAGTTTGAACCAGAAAGAACAGCTTCTTTGATATCTTTTGGTGTGCGACCCATCATCTTGTCCACACGGGCCTTGATGAATCTAATAACTTCTGCTTGATTGTCATATGAGAGACTATCAAATGAAAGTCCGTAAAGACTGTCAATCAACTCATCCATAGGAATGTGCCAACCAAAGGCATCCAAGATACGAACAATCCCTTGTGTTGCACGGCGAAGCGCATAAGGGTCATTGGAACCTGATGGAATCAAACCGACTGAGAAGAAGGAAAGGAGGGTATCCAATTTATCCGCAAGGGCAAGGATAGCACCAACTTTCGTTTCAGGAAGGGCTCCGTCTGCTGAATCAGGAAGGTAGTGCTCACGGATAGCTGTCGCTACTGCCTCATCTTCACCAGCAAGGAGGGCATATTTTTCACCCATAATCCCTTGAAGCTCATCAAACTCACCAACCATACCAGTCAAGAGGTCAAATTTGTAGATTTCTGCTGCACGCGCTACTGCTGCCTTTTCCTCAGCAGTCAAACCTGCTTTCTCAGCCAATGAAGCCGCGATGACACCAGCACGTGCCATATGTTCTGAAAGAGAGCCAATCTTTTCATGGAAAGTGACGTTTGCTAATTTAGCAACGAGATCTTCAATCTTGAGTTTTTGGTCTTCACGCCAGAAGAATTCACCATCTTCGAGACGCGCCACCAAGACTTTCTCATTTCCTCGAACGACATTTTCCAAGTGCTCAGCGTTCCCATTACGAACTGAGATAAAGTTTGGTTTAAGCCTACCATCAAGATCACGCACCACAAAGTAACGTTGATGGGTCTCCATTGATGTCACCAAAACGTCTTCTGGAACGTCCAAATATTTAGTATCAAAACCTCCCATGAAGGTAGTTGGGTATTCGACCAAGTTCAAAACTTCGTTCAAAAGACCTTCTTCGATTTGGACTTGAACACCTTGTTCTGCTTCGATAGCTTTGATTTGCTCACGAATCATGTTTTCACGCTCTTTACTATCTGCAATCACGTAAACGGTACGAAGGTCTTCTTCATAAGAATCCGCATTGGTGATTTCCACTTCGTGCCCGAGGAAACGGTGCCCACGACTAACACGACCTGACTTAATACCCAAAAAGTCTAATTCAAGGGCTTCATCCCCCAAAAGAACGATCAATGTGTGAACAGGGCGAATATATTCAAAGCTGTTGTTAGCCCAGTGCATGCTGACGGGGAAGGTCAATGAAGCAAGTACTTCTGGGATACCAGCCAATACTTCTTTGGCAGATTTTCCAGCTTCATGTTTCGTCACATAGACGTATTCTTCCCCTTTGACTTCACGGAATTCGATATCGTCAACCGTCAAGCCTTTCCCACGAACAAATCCTTGGGCAGCTTTTGAGAAGTTTCCATCAGCATCCAAGGCAATTTTCTTAGAAGGTCCTTTAAAATCTTCTGTCAAATCGGTTTGTTGATCAGCCAAACCAAGTACACGAACTGCTAAACGGCGAGGTGTTGAGAAGGTTTGAATGCTTTCATATGAAAGGCGATTTTCACCCAAGAAAGCTGCCATTTTCTCACCCAGTTGTTTTTCACTTGGTGTGACTACGTAGGCTGGCAACTCTTCAAGTCCTAGTTCTACTAATAAGTTTTTTGTCATGTTTTTTCCTTTACATCTTCTTCTTTTTGATAGGCACCTTAAGATACTGGGGACGTTGCTAACCAACTTTGTGAGGGGCTGTAGGGAAATCCTATGTCTACTTGCCATAGATTTCCAACAGTCTCATCAAAGTGGATTTAATCAACTGATTTTGAACTTGAGGTTTCAAAAATCTCCACCAGGCAGTACGGCGGCACCTCTATCCCTTTAGCAAGCCTTTGACTTGCCTCTGGGTACCATATGGGCTCACTCTGTTCGCCCTTTTCCTTTCCTGTAACTCTCTTTATTCTTCCTCTTCTGCGAGGAGTTTTTTGCGTGTAGCTTCGTCGAGAAGTGGGTAACCAAGTTTTTTACGTTCTGCAACGAAGGTCTTGGCTACAACACGCGCCAAGTTACGGATGCGAGCGATATAGCCAGCACGTTCTGTAACAGAAACAGCACCACGAGCATCAAGCAAGTTAAAAGTGTGTGAACATTTCAATACGTAGTCGTAGGCTGGGTGAACAAGACCCAATTCCAAAGCACGTCCTGCTTCTTTTTCAAATTTTTCAAAGTTTTCAAGAAGCATATCTTGGTCTGAGACTTCAAAGCTATATTTTGAGTGCTCATATTCTGGTTGAAGGAAGATTTCTCCGTATTTAACACCTGGAGCCCACTCAATATCGTAAACAGAGTCTACTTCTTGGATGTAAGAAGCCAAACGTTCCAATCCATATGTGACCTCAGCGGTAACAGGTCCAGTTGCCAAGCCACCAACTTGTTGGAAGTAGGTAAACTGAGTAATTTCCATACCGTCAAGCCAAACTTCCCAACCAAGACCAGCTGAACCAGTTGATGGGTTTTCCCAGTTGTCTTCAACGAAACGCACATCGTGTTCCAATGGGTTGATGCCCAATTTTTCCAATGACTCCAAATAAAGTTCTTGAATGTTTGATGGTGATGGTTTCATGACCACTTGGAATTGGTGGTGTTGGTAGAGACGATTTGGGTTTTCCCCGTAGCGACCGTCTGCTGGACGACGAGATGGCTCAACATAAGCCGCATTCCATGGTTCCGGACCAATGGCACGAAGGAAGGTGTAGGGACTCATCGTACCCGCACCCTTTTCATTATCATAAGCCTGCATGAGCATACAACCCTGGTCATTCCAGTATTGTTGCAAAGTAAGGATGATCTCCTGGAAAGTCAATTTTTTAGACATGATTTACTCCTTTATCTTTGAGACTCAGGATGCAAAAAGAACCATGTCTCTTGCTCCTAAGTCGTTCAACCTAGGGGCGTCAGAAACGCGGTTCCACCCTAATTTATTACTTCATTTTATCTGTTTGTACTCAGCTCTTCGCTGAGAGAAAGCGCCGTTGCCTACTTTGTTCTACTTGGCTTTCACTATCCCAAGCTCGCTAGAAAAACGCCATAAGCTCTTCTTTCTTATCAGTATTATAGCAAAAATAGAGAAACTTGTAAAATAAAATTCTAACCCTTCTTACCGAGTCCCATTTCCTGACGAACATGTGCATGGGTATCTTCATGGAGAATATCATTATCAATAATCGAAGCTTCTCGAAGTTGTTTTGCCTTTTCCTTATCCTGAGATGTTAAATCTTGTTCAGAATCATAAGCTTTCTCGACAATACCTAAAAGATGATTTCGAATTTCTTTTTCCTTGCGAATTCTGCTTTTTTGCGGTAGCTAGCTACAACTAGGACAACCAACATCAACAACCCCAGATAACCAATAATGGGATACATAACTGCAACCAGTTGACGGAAACCCATAAAGGATATAGCAAAACCAGCCAGGGCAAAGGCAGCCACAAAGAACTTGTATCGTTTATCACTCCCCGCTGAGAAGCGTTTTCCAAGGGCATAGTAAAGACTAAAGACGGTATTGAAAATCATACCAAAAATCACAAAGGCGTAGAGTTGTCGCAAAGATAGGGTTCACTTCCTTAGCAATAGCCAACATAGGAACATCCAATCTAGCAATTTTATCACTGTTAGCAAAGAGAATCAAGGTCGTGATGAAGAAAATCATACCAACCATGAAGCCTCCCCATGCTCCGCTCTTTTCAGCTTCATCAATTTTGAGAATAGAGCCTCCCATAACAAAGGCCATCGCTATAGCCAACATGACACAAACAGAAAAATAATTGATCACAGACATCCAAACGCTTGGGAAGGGTGATTGAATGGTTTGAGACACCTTATTCATCTCTACAAAATCCCAGTTACGCCCCAGAAACATTGGTCACGAAAATCATGGCAATCATAATCAAAATCAGAGGGGTAAAGACTCCAATAACACCGATGATTTTCTTGAAATCTAATAAACTAACAAAGATAGTCAAGGCTGTACAGAGGAAGGCGCCTACCCAAATCGGCATACCAAACTGCTGATTTAAATTAGCCCCTGCACCTGCCGTCATAATAAAACCAAAAAGAAAGCATGTGATAATCAGAGCAATGTCCAGAATACAGAATACGATAAATAACGGGATGGCTAATCTCAGCCAGAACGACTGAATGGTCATCAGAACGGTAATAACTTCCTAGAGAAATCATCAAACGGCCAAAACCAACATGTAGAACGCCAAGGACAATAACACCTATCAACCCCCAGACTCCAAAACTGACAAAATACTGCAAGAGGTCCTGTCCAGAAGATACTCCTACACAAATCATTACACCGATATGAGCCAGGGCAATGCTCCAAATACGTTTTGACATATTACCTCCTATAAAATAAAAGCTATTTCCATTTTACACCTTTACTGTTATAATTCTGTAAAAAACAAAAAAAGTACTTAAATAAGAAAGCACTGCTTATAGTATTACTTCTCCCAACCTTTACACCCATCAATATAGGTTGCTTGTAACTCCAAGGAATCATCTAAGACGATGAAATCGGCTGGGAGACCAGCTTTAAGGCTGCCACAAATATTTTCTAGTCCAACCGATTTAGCAGGAATACTAGTTGCCATTTGTAAGGCTTGAGCAACCGTCACGAGTCCCCAATCAACCACATGTTTGACACCGTCTTTGAGTTGTAGGATAGAGCCAGCTAGGTTACCACCTTTCTTAAGACGAGCGGTACCATTTTTCACAATAACAGGGAGCTCACCTAGCATATAGTCACCATCAGGACAACCTCCCGCTGACATACAATCTGTAATAAGGGTAACTCCTTGAGGCGTTTTTTGCTTGATGAGTACCTTACAAGCTGCAGGAACCACGTGATGACCATCCGCAATCAGTTCACCAATCGTCTCAGGAGTATCAAAGGCTGCACCAACCATACCAGGCTCACGGTGACTAAAGCCACGCATTCCATTGTAGACGTGAACCCAGACTGAAGCACCAGCTTCCACTGCTGCCATGGCTTCTTCATAAGTAGCATTGGAGTGTCCTAAAGCAATCGTTACACCTTGTTTAGTCGCTTCTTTAATAAAGTCAGCCACTCCTTCACGCTCGGGAGACAGGGCTAATTTGATTAACTTTCCTTGAGCCGCTTCTTGCCAGGCTTGCAACTGTTCGATACTTGGGTTGCCCATGTATTTAGGATTTTGCGCTCCCTTATAGATCTCAGTGAAATACGGTCCTTCAAAGAAGAGTCCCTGGATTTTAGCACCAGGCTCCTTACCAGCCGTCTCTGCTGTTGTCTGACAGATAGCTTTTAGCTCTTCAAATGGCGCTGTCAATGCTGTCGGTAAGAAAGAAGTCACACCTGCTGAAAGCAAGGCTTGACTCATGCCTAGAAGACTTTCCTCAGAATTATCCATAACATCGTACCCCGCAAAGCCATGAATGTGAGTGTCCACAAGGCCAGGAGCAATCTGATAATCACTGTAATCTAGCACTTCTGCACCCTCTGGTACATATTCTGTCCACTTACCAAAACGACCATCTGTGACCGCCAAGTAGCCACCTTCTTTGACCTTATGATCAAAATAAAAACGTTTGGCTGAAATATAATAAGTCATAGGACTACCTCTCATCAATTTTCTATGTTCTCAATACGCCTTCATTATATCAGAAAAGCCGAGAAAAGTTCTCGACTTTCGATATTAAATCACACCTTCTGTAACCTTTTCAACAAGGTTGATGGCATAGTCTGCGATACGTGTGTAATATGAGAGGTAATCAACATAGTTGATACCTGCCTGCGCAGTACATTCACCATTATTAAGACGTTTGGTATGAATCATACGCAATTGTTTTTCAAGTTTTTTCAACTCTTCATGACGAAGGATAACTTGACCTGCAAGCACTTTGTCATCATCCACAACAACACGAATACTATCAAGATCAATACGGTGCGTGCGATTATAAACATCCTCAAGCTCAGCCTTAGCAGTCCCAGAGAATTCAATTCCTTTATTATGAATATGTTGTGAAAGGTTGGCACTTGCAACTGCCAGGTCACCAATACGCTCCAAGTCACGAACAGAATCTAAAACACTTGCCAAAATTTCGTTTTCATAAACACTAAGCAATTCGTTAGAGATTTCAATCAAGTAAGTTGTTAACTCTTCATCAATACTGTTAACAGCTGTTTCATACTTCTCTACCTTGTCAAAGTATTTCTCATCACCTTTATCAAAGAAAGCGTATGAATCCCTCCAAAGATTGAATGGCATATGATGCTAAGTGAACCAACTCTTTCTTAGCATTACCAAGGGCAATGGCTGGTGCTTGTGTGATAAGCAAACGATTAAAGTAAAGCGCTTCGTACTTGTTAACTTCATCCTCACCAGGAATAATTTTAGTTAACGGATAGATATCATCGAAATAAATCCTTCTTTCTTGTGATATAAGAAAGGAAAAAATTGGAAGTTGCATCATGACAATCTTACCTTCTAGCACAAGTACTCTCAGCCATTGGAACCCTCTGTGTTGCCATATCCTCTTTTACAAAATCAAAAATAAGATGCCCGTCTGGCAAATTACCGACTACATTTTCACTGCCGCTGCTAACCTCTTATTGGGTGGCTATACCAGTGCCTTAACCATTAGCATTTCCATCATCAGAAATCGTTTGATGATCAAAAAGAAAATGACCAAGACTATTTTGTCCATCCTCATTATTCTTCGAACCATCGTAGGATCCTTATCTCAATCAACTTGGGGTTATTGGCTATTTGCCAATCATCTCTTCAGTCTCTTATAGTCTATCAATTGCTATCACACGAAACCTCCAGTAGCTTCGTTGGGTCATTATTGAGAATATGTTACTCTGGCTAATTTACGATTTGACCATTAAGGCTTACCCCGCTGCCATCATAGATATCACCATTACACTAACCACTCTCATTGCCATTATCCGAAATCGAAAGACCTTTAGCAATTAAAAGCTAAAGGTCTTTTTCTTATAAAGCCCAGGTACGAATGGCGTAGGCTACACCTGACTGATCATTTGTCAAGGTCACATATTTACTCAAAGACTTGATGTCATCACTAGCATTTCCCATGGCAACACTTTGACCTACAAACTGTAGCATTTCAAGGTCATTGGCAGCATCACCCAAAGCCATGATTTGATCCCGGTTAATGTCAAGCTTTTCAGCTAAATGTTTAAGCCCGCTAGCCTTAGTTGCCCCCTGTGGCATGACTTCAAAAATATATTCTTGACTACGAACTGTGCTATAGCTCTGATCAAGTCTATCTTGCACAGCATTTTGGAAGGCGTCCAAAGGTTCAGATTCAGCCATATACATAGCTTGGAAAATCACTTGCCCTTCCTCAAAGATTTCTTCCAAACTCCTAGCTTTCGCTTCTGTAAAAACAGTCCCAGCATCATAAGCTACTAGCTCAGGTACCTCATTACCCACAACATAATAACTTTTTTCACCAGTAAAGGTTAGAGCCACCCCTGGGAAATCTTCACAAGCCTGCAAGAGTTCTTCCATTTCAGAGCGAGATAAACTTTCAGATTCAAGCAAGGTCCAATTTTTAGTTTCATAAGTTGAACAACCATTGTTCATGATAATGAACTCTTCTTCACTAAGACCCAATTTTTCAAAATGGGGAACAATGCCTGAACGTGGGCGACCTGTACATAGTACGATTTTAATACCTGCTGCAGTCGCCTCTTGAATAGCCTTGATGTTCTCTTCAGGTATCTCTTTTTGGCTATTTAAGAGGGTCCCGTCCATGTCAATTGCAATGAGTTTCACTTGGTTCTGGTTCATATTTTTCTTATCCTTCTTAACCCTAATATGTGTCATAAATAGTTAACTGATATTGTTCAATGATGCTGTTCAACTTATCACCATAGGTCGTGTCGGTGGCATAAACACCTGTTAGGGCTGCAGTCGCATCTTTATAACTTCTCGTTTTGGAGCGGTGTACTCCGACATAGTAGCTACCCTCAAGAAACTCCACATAGTCCTGTAGAGAATTTTCCACAGAACCATAGGAACGAAAGGCAGCATCGATATGGTAGGGATTTCCCTTACCATCATCCTCCCAGGTCGGTAAGGTTACACTTTGACCATTGTATTCTCCTTTAATTCCAAAGAAATTGTAAAGTGGCTTTTGACTTAATTGTGATTGTCCAGAGTCAGATTCTAGAATAGCCTGAGCTATCATGACAGATGCATAAAGATCATTTCTAGCTGCCAAATAGCGCGACGTCTCACCAATCTCAGCAATAAAAGCAACCGTCGTCTCATCCGTAGGCGTCATATTTTTTTCCATAGTCAATCTTGGAAAATTTAAACTAGCTAAGAGGCCCAATAAGGAAAATAGGCCAATAAAAATCAGACTCCACTTTTGGAAAAATTTAGGAAAAAGCAAGACAGACTTCTTTTTCTTTTTAGATTTCTTAGGTCTAGCTTTCGACTTAGTTTTCTTTTTTCCTTTCGGCAATCAGTCACCCCCTCAATCATACTAACTCCTGTAAGTATATCAAAATTCACTAAAAAAGACACAAACCAACTGGTTTAAGCCCTAATTCAATATGACATTAAATAGCGTCTCCGCCCCGTTCGCCAGTACGAATACGAATGACATCATCAATAGGAACAATAAAAATCTTCCCATCACCGACTTCGCCTGTCGCCACAGCGCTACGGATAGTATCCACAACCTCATCAACTGCCAGATCCTTGACTACTATTTCCACCTTAACCTTAGCCAATAAGGTCGGAACAATCCGTTGACCACGGACAAACTCCGCAAAGCCACGTTGGGTCCCATGACCCAAGACCTGACTCACAGTCATTCCCTTAGTCAAACCACTACCAGTCAAGGTATTTTTCAAATCTTCCAATTTATCCGAACGAATAATCGCTTCGATTTTTTTCATCAGTATCCTCCTACGAATCCATACCCATAAAGGTTGGGTAGGCTGTTTCCTTGTGTTCACAGTCATCAAGACCAATAGCCTCATCACGGTCACTGACACGCAAAGGTATATAGTGGCCAATTACTTTTATGATACCATAGGTTACCAGCCCCGACCAAGTAACTGTGAAAACAATGGCTAGAACTGTCACTACAAACAAACGAGCATTTCCATAGATAAGCCCAAAATTAGCCTTATCTAGGGCTAGATTTGGTGTTGTAAAAACAGCTGTACACAAACCACCAAAGATTCCTCCGACACCATGGCAACCAAAAACATCCAAAGCATCATCATAGTTAGTGCGTTTTTTCAAGACAGAAATGGCATAGAAACAAACCGGACTAACCATGGCTCCTATTAGAATGGAACTCCAGATGGAAACGAAGCCAGCCCCAGGCGTGATGGCAACAAGCCCGGCTACTAAACCGGTCGAAGCACCGACCAAAGTTGGATGACCTGTCACATATTTTTCAAGAGCTAGCCACGAAAACATGGCAGCTGCTGCAGAAAAATGCGTAGTCACAAGAGCATGAACTGCTAATCCATTGGGCGCTAGGGCAGAACCTGCATTAAAACCAAACCAACAAAACCACAGAAGACTCGCTCCCAACAGAACAAAAGGAACATTATGAGGACGGTGCTCTAAAATCCCATAGTCACGACGTTTTCCAACAACAATTGCCAAAACCAAAGCCGAAACACCTGAAGTAATGTGGACCACATCACCACCCGCAAAGTCAATCGTCCCCCACTTGACAAGAATTCCGTCTCCCCATACCATATGTGCAAAAGGATAATAGACCAAAAGTAACCAAAAGACTATGAAAATAGCTAAAGGAGTAAAGCGCATACGTCCTACTACTGAACCTGTCAAAATCGCCACACAGATAATGGAAAACATCATCTGAAAAGCCGAAAATAAGAGATCAGTAATAGCTAGACCACGACTTGAAGTCGTTTCAGAGACTCCATGTAAAAAGAGATGACTAATATTCCCAAAGAAATAGCCTTGACCACCAAAAGAAAGTGAATAACCAGCAACAACCCACAAGAGAGAGGCAATTGCTAAGGGAAGAACAGACATCATCATGGTATTAATGACATTTTTTCGACGCCCCAGACCACCATAGAAGAAGGCCAAAGCTGGTGTCATCAAGCACACCATGGCTGAACATATCAATATAAAGGCAGTACTACCTGTATCCATAAAACCACTCCAATCAAAAGAAATTATTTTTATGTTAAATAATATCACACAAAAAAAATCCCACAAGCTTATTTATGGATTTTTTTGATAATTTTTTATTTTCTAACATCTTATGTTACCATAAAAAAAGAGCTTCTTACACTCCATGAAAAAGGTTATAAAGCTCTTGTCTATTTATTTTCCGTTCTTTAGCAATGGTTTTTATAGCCTGATTAGGCTTCATGCCAGAAGCAATTAAACCTTCAACAGCCTCGATTGGAGCAACATCTGATGTTAGATATCCTTCCCTATCATTTTCAGAAGCCCCAGCTACAATCAGTAAACATTCACCCTTGAGTGGATTACTAGCAATATAATCCAAAATTTCTAAAATAGTTCCTCGTTGGTACTCTTCGTAAAGCTTGGTCAGTTCTCTAACTAGTGTCACTTGGCGATTGCCATAGATCTCATGCATATTTTCAAGGGTATCTGCTACACGATAAGGCGACTCATAAAAAATCTGTGTCTCAGGATAAGACAGCTTTTCCTTGAAAAAATCAATCTGCTGACCTTTTTTACGGGGGAGGAAACCATAAAAAATATGAGGTTGAGGCGCTAGACCACTAGCAATCAAAGCAGTAATACCAGCTGATGCGCCAGGTAGGGCTACTACAGGAATATCCTCAGCAATGGCGGCTTTGACCAGATCATGACCAGGATCCGAAATAGAAGGCATACCCGCATCAGAAACCTGAGCCAAAGAAAGGCCTGACTTCAAACGTTCCAGTAAATCTGGAATTTTCTCGTAAGCATTGTGCTCATGAAAAGAATACTGCTTGGTTTCAATTTCAAAATGTTTGAGCAAGAGACCCGTATTACGCGTGTCCTCCGCACAAATAAGATCCACCTCTTTCAAGATTTGCACACTGCGAAAAGTCATATCCTGCAAATTCCCAATAGGTGTGGGAACCAAATAAAGGGTACCGTAGTTAGATTGTCCCTTAAAACTCTTTTGAACCTGCATGCTTAATCTCCGTACAACAATTCTGCACAGAATCCACAAGCTTCATTATTATCACGACGTTGACCATAAAAATCTGGGCAAATGTGGAATCCATCATCATAAATAGCCTCGAGGTTCACCTTGCCATGAGACATTTTAGTCCCTGTCTCCTCTTGAACCACTTGACTCAAGTGCTCACGTAACTTGTCGTTCTCCAACTTGAGAGCCGTATTTTCCTCGAAAATCCCTGAGAAGTTCGCCTTAATCGCTTCTACCTCTGCCAACATTGACATCAAATTTTGTGATAATTCTTCGAATTTATCATACAATTCACGCTTTTCCATTTAGCTGAACTTCCTCCACTCCATAAGTTAGGGGAGCTCCCCCTTTTTCAAACATAACTTTAACAGTCCCTGCAATCACATCAATAGCAATGACTTGACCTCTACCTTCCTTGGTCTCAATCTCTTCACCCAAGTCAGGATAACTAGCCTTACTGTCTCGGTAAAAATCATCTTCATAACTGAGACAACACATGAGACGTCCACAGACACCGTTCATCTTACCAGAATTCAAGGACAAACTTTGATTTTTAGCCATCTTAATCGATACCGGTGGGAATTCGCCCAAAAAACTAGAACAACACAGTGCACGTCCACAAGGACCTAAACCACCATAAATTTTTGATTCCTCACGACTGGAAATTTGACGTAACTCAATTCGCGTCTTAAAATAAGCCGCCAAATCCTCGAGCAATTGACGAAAATCTACCCGCTTTTCAGCCACGAAACTGATAAGCACATAAGAGCTATTTAGAGGAAAGACTATGTCCACCACTTTCATATCTAGCTGATTTTGAGCAATTAAATCAGCCACTACTCCCATACTCTGTTCAGCCTTTAAAAGATTTTCATCATATCTAGCGAAATCTCTCTCACTAGCCAAGCCTTCGACCCTATTCAAATCCACGGGTAAACTAACCTCTGGAAAAACAGTATTTTCCATAACAACCTGGGCTAGACGCTTATCTTTTTTCTCCAAAACGACTACAAAGTCACCTTTGGTGTAATTTTTATCAGGAACAACGTATTCTACCGCTCCATTTTCTTCAAATTTGATTCCAATGACTTCTGTCATGATAATACCAAATACTCCATCGCATTTTGAAAGCTGACATTAGCAAGCCACATTTCACGTGCCTTAAAAACTAAATCTAACCATCGTCGTGCTTGTGGATTTTGTATCTCCTTTCCCAATTGATAAGTTAAAAAAGCCCATACCATCTCTTGTTCCGATTTTTCACTACACTGGACGGCCAACTTTGCAACATCCAAATAAAGAAGGTCGTGATTAGCCAGCAAGGATTGTTCAAAACGCTCCACTATATCGATGACATCAAGAACCTTTTTATCTTTAGACAAACTCAAAGCTTGCGTTTCATCCTTAGCAAAATCCGCTAAAACTTTGGCCTGTGTCAGCAACAAACCTTCTCTCTGGAGTAAGTCTTCTAAATAGGCCTTGTTCTTAGGAAAATAAAAGAGTTGCGCTCGACTTTTTATCGTAGGCAAGATACGACTATCATCAGCTGTTAACAGAAAAATATAAATCTGACTCTGAGGTTCTTCGATAAACTTCAAGAGACTATTGGCCGCATTAACATGCATTTTATCTGCATCACGAATGATAAACACTTGAGCGTGGCCCTCGAAACTCGATTGGCTAAACTCTCTTGTCAGTTGACGAATAATATCTGTTTTTATAATCTGTCCTTGCGGTTCAACCAATTTAACATCTGAAAAATCTCCCTGTGCAATCAAACGACACGGACGACAGTGACTACAAGGAAGACCATCCTCAGGAGTCAAGCAAAAGCGACTCTGCGCTAGCCAAATAGCCATGTCGAGACTTCCAAAATCACCCGAGAATAAATAAGCATGACTCAAACGATTTTCTCTGATAATTTGTGAAAACTCTTCAAAAAGTTTTCTTTGACATTCAGCTAACTTCATCTTACTCCTTATAAATAACTTTTAATAATTTCCCAGGTATCCTCTACAACTTCTTCCAAAGTTTGCGAGGCGTCGATTCTCTTAATACGTTCTGGCTCAGCTTCAGCTAAATCTAAGTACCCTTGACGTACACGTTGGTGCATATCAAGTTTTTCTAAATCCAAACGATTGACTTCTCGCTCACCGTTTGCCGCAATACGAGCTAAACCAGTTTCAGAATCCACATCAAACAACAAGGTCAAATCAGGTTTATGACCATCCGTCGCATAATTATTTAACCAAGCAACTTCATCTTGATCAAGCCCTCGGCCTGCTCCTTGATAGGCTACCGAGGAATCAATAAAGCGATCCATGATAACCATATTGCCATTTTCAAGTTCTGGTAAAACTTTTTCAACCAAATGTTGGCGACGAGCAGCAATATAGAGCAAAAGTTCTGTTTTAGCATCCATAGCCGTATTATCTATATCCAGAATAACTTCACGGATTTGCTCTGCAATAGCCACGCCACCCGGCTCACGTGTCGTTATGACCTGAGCTGGATAAACCTCTCTTAAACGTGGCAAAAGCACCTTCAAAACTGAAGTTTTTCCAGCCCCATCTGGTCCTTCGATTGAGATTAGTAACCCTTTAGACATGATATTTCCTTTGTTGTTTATTTACCTTCTATTTTATCAAATTTTAGGCTAAATGAACAATCTCAGAAAGCATATAGCCTATGGTAAAAGAGTGTACATCTTAGCATATCATCAAAACCACAAAACGTTTCAAAACTCTATTTATATAAACCACATATTTATCTTATTAGGTTTAGTTTTTTAGACATATGTTTACAAACAAAAAAGTTCGAGAACAGTTCTCGAACTTTTTATTCATTATTTAACGAAGTCAAGCAATGCCAAGAAACTTTCAGGTTCAAGTGATGCACCACCTACAAGAGCTCCGTCAACATCTGGACAAGCCATGTATTCAGCAACGTTTTCAGGTTTAACTGAACCACCGTATAGAACACGTACTTTGTCAGCGACTTCTTGACCGAAGTCAGCTGCCACAACATCACGCACAACTTTACACATTTTTTGTGCATCGTCTTGTGAAGCTGATTTCCCGGTACCGATAGCCCAGATTGGTTCGTACGCAATAACTGATGAAGCTACTTGCTCAGGAGTCAATCCAGCTAAAGCAGCTGAAACTTGAGCACCTACGAATTCTGCTGCTTTACCAGCTTCGTAAGTTTCAAGGGATTCACCACAACAGATGATTGGAATCATACCGTTAGCAAAGATTGCTTTAGCTTTTTTGTTGATGTCTTCATCGGTTTCGTGGAAGTAGTCACGACGTTCTGAGTGACCGATAACAACATAGTCAGTACCGATTTCTTTCAAAACTTGTGGGCTAGTTTCACCAGTGAAAGCACCTGAATTTTCAAAGTAAGTGTTTTGTGCAGCAACTTTAAGGTTTGAACCTTTAGCAGCAGCAATAACAGTTGTCAAATCAACTGCAGGAACCGCAATACCAGCTTCAACAAGGTCAGCTGAAGGCAATTTTGACGCTACAGCTTCAACAAATGCTTTTGCTTCTTCTGGATTTTTGTTCATTTTCCAGTTACCAGCGATAAATGGTTTACGTGACATTTCACATACCTCTTCTTTTTTTATTTACTCGTTTATTTTATCACAAATCCCTTACTATTACTAGGTTTTTAGGAAAATTCCGAAAACTCGACTTGCTTTATTAAGATTGTTCTCTATAAAAGCTAACTTTAGTCAACTAAATGCAAACAAAGAAGACTCTCAGATATTTAAAGACCAAAAAGAGCCGAGTAAACTCGACTCTCTCAATTATTGTCTGACTAATAATTGTATTGGGAACTTAATATTAATTAAGCTTCGATTTCAGTTACGATACCTGAACCAACAGTACGTCCACCTTCACGGATAGAGAATGTTGTACCTTTTTCAACGGCAATTGGGTGGATCAACTCAACGTCGATAGTCACGTTATCACCAGGCATAACCATTTCAGTACCTGCAGGAAGTTCGATTGAACCTGTTACGTCAGTTGTACGGAAGTAGAACTGTGGACGGTAGTTATTGAAGAATGGAGTGTGACGTCCACCTTCTTCTTTAGTAAGGATGTAAACTTCACCTTTGAATTTAGTGTGTGGCTTGATTGAACCAGGCGCAGCCAATACTTGACCACGTTCGATTTCATCACGTTGGATACCACGAAGAAGGACACCGACGTTATCACCGGCAATACCTTCATCAAGTTGTTTACGGAACATTTCTACACCAGTAACAACTGCTTTTTGGCTTTCTTCTTTAAGACCAACAATTTCAACTTCGTCATTAACACGAACAACACCACGGTCAATACGTCCTGACGCAACAGTGCCACGACCAGTGATTGAGAATACATCTTCGACCGGAAGCAACAATGGTTTGTCAGTGTCGCGTTCTGGTTCTGGAATGTATTCGTCAACAGTATTCATCAAGTCCATGATGATGTCTTCATATTTAGAATCACCTTCAAGAGCTTTAAGAGCTGAACCTTGGATAACTGGAATGTCATCACCTGGGAAATCGTATTCTGAAAGAAGGTCACGGATTTCCATTTCAACTAATTCAAGCAATTCTTCATCGTCAACCAAGTCAACTTTGTTCATGAAGACGATAAGGTGTTTAACACCAACCTGACGTGAAAGAAGGATGTGCTCACGAGTTTGTGGCATTGGTCCGTCAGTAGATGCAACTACAAGGATCGCACCGTCCATTTGAGCGGCACCAGTGATCATGTTTTTAACGTAGTCCGCGTGTCCTGGCGCATCGATGTGAGCGTAGTGACGTTTTTCAGTTTCGTATTCAACGTGTGCAGTGTTGATTGTGATACCGCGTTCACGTTCTTCTGGAGCAGCGTCGATTGAAGCGTAGTCTTTTGGTGTGTTAACTGCGCTAGGAAGACGACGAGCCAATACAGTTGTGATTGCAGCTGTCAAAGTAGTTTTACCGTGGTCAACGTGTCCGATTGTACCAATGTTAACGTGTGGTTTACTACGATCGTATTTTTCTTTTGCCATTTAGGAAAAGCCTCCAATAAAATATATTTTATAGATAGACAGTAGGCAATACAGTCTAACTTTACTCTACTATTCTATCAAAATGTCATAGAATTGCAAGTATTTTATATAGTTTTCAGTTTTTCTTTATAGTAATCACAAATATTTCTTTCAATAATCCTCTTTCTACTACTTTTATAATCTTTTCATTCTATCCAAACCATGACTACACTCCAAAAGACAAAAAGAAGTCGTATGCTAACGACTTCTTCTCAAAGGTACAATTTTTTTATTTTGATTTTCAAGTTCTTGAGTCTGAGACAAACCTTCCTCAATAGCCTGAACAATATTATCTCGTTTTTCATTAGCAGCAATGTTCAAGACAAAAGCAATACCAACGGAAGTTACCAGAAGAGAGTTACCACCTTGTGAAAGGAAAGGGAAGGTAACCCCTGTCGATGGAATCAAACCTGAGATTCCACCGATATTAACAAAAACTTGCATAAGCATGAGAGCCCCCACACCAAGTGCCATCATAGAGTTAAATGGATTTCTAGCTTTTACTCCTACAATCATAATACGAAGAATAAGGAAAAAGAGAAGGGCAAGAATCAAACCTGCTCCAATGAGACCTAACTCTTCAATAACAATTGAAAACACAAAGTCTGTCGTTGCTTCTGGAAGATAACCGGTTTTCTCAATCGAATTTCCGAGACCAAGACCGAACCACCCCCCATTACTCATAGCATAGTAAGAATGAGATAACTGAAGTCCTGAATCTGTTAAATCCTTAAAAGGATTAAAATAAGCTGCAAAACGCTTGGCAACATATCCAAAGACAGGTACCTTAGCCATGTTTTGTACTCCAACCAAAGCAATCAATCCAAGAAAAGCAGACGACAGCCCTACAATACCAGCAAACAGTGCCGTGAACCAGCGATAACCAACACCAGAAATTGAAAACATGACAACCGTTGTCAATACGATGATAGCCGCATTTCCCAAGTCTGGTTGGATGGCAACTAAGCCAATCATTACCAGCAAATAGTAACGCCAGTCATTAAATTCTTCTTTAGTCCTCGGTATCCACCTATTTTTAGTTAAAGCCTGATAATCATAATGTTCTATAGCAGACTGTTGTTTTGAGAAGGTGTGCGCCAAATACCAAACAACAATAACCTTAAGATATTCCGCTGGTTGGAAAGATAAGGGACCCAGTACAATCCATCCATTCGCTCCATTAATTTCTTTAGTGAAAAATTTCGCAACAACCAAAAGTATAATTTCGACAATTATTACAGCTCCTAAGACCTTATCTTTTCTAAGGAAATTCAATTTCAATCGATAAATAAAAAAGATAAATAATAAGGATACTAGCCAGAAGGCACCTTGGTTCATAACTGATGCGAAAGGATTGGCTCCAAAAGTTACTAAACGAGCACTCGTTGTTGAATAAACCACAATCAAACCAACCACTGATAAAATTAAATAAGGTATCAAGATGGTATAGTCCAAAAGATGTTTCTTTTCAATTTTCATATCTAAAAAACTCATACTTTCTATTACGTTACCCTACATTTCATAAAAAACATAAAGCTAACAGCTTATATTATAACACTTTGATATCTTAAACTAAAGTAAAATCTAAATTAACCGTTTTAATCTTTAAAACTTTTATTTAATCTTTTATACTCAAATTAATTTGTAAACTAGCTTTCTGTGGTAATATTGCTAGTTCTCATATTTTCTTTAAGGATAAATAAAAAAACGAGACTTAGGTCCCGTTTTTTTATCTTATTTTTGTACCGACATTGATACGATTAAGTGCTCGACGGAGAGCAACCTGAGCACGTTGAACATCAACATTACGATCAGATTTTGTTGCTTCTTCCAAGACACGTTCTGTACGTTGCTTGGCACGTTCGGCACGAGAAACGTCAATGTCGCGATCACGTTCTGCTGAATTGGCAATGATAGTAATGAAATCATCTTTAACTTCGATGATACCACCGTTTACGGCAATCCAATCGACGTGACTCTCGTCATCCACACGACGAACCTTGAGCTCATCCACTTCAAGTGGAGCAATCAAGTTAATATGGCCTGGCAAAATACCAATTTGACCATCTTTAGTAACCGCGTGGATAAAGCTGGCATGGTGGTCATATTTAAGACCATCTGGAGTTACCACTTGTACGGTCATTTGTGCCATATCTTCACCTCATTAGTAGCCCATAGCTTTAGCTTTAGCTACTACATCCTCAATTGGTCCTACGCTACGAAAGGCATCTTCAGGAAGGTTGTCATATTTACCTTCAAGGATTTCTTTAAAGCCACGAACAGTTTCAGCAACTGGAACATAAGAACCTGGTTGACCTGTAAACTGTTCAGCAACATTGAAGTTTTGTGACAAGAAGAATTGGATACGACGAGCACGTCCAACCAATGTTTTATCTTCGTCCGACAATTCATCCATACCAAGGATAGCGATAATATCTTGCAATTCACGGTATCGTTGAAGTACTCGTTGAACTTCAGTCGCAACAGCATAGTGTTCTTCACCAACAATTTCAGGTGAAAGGGCACGTGAGCTTGATGCCAATGGGTCAACAGCTGGGTAAATACCCATTTGTGTCAACTTACGTTCAAGGTTAGTTGTTGAATCCAAGTGAGCGAATGCTGTTGCTGGCGCTGGGTCAGTGTAGTCATCGGCCGGGACATAGATAGCTTGGATTGAGGTAACAGAACCTTTTTTAGTTGATGTGATACGTTCTTGCAATTGACCCATTTCAGTTGCCAATGTAGGTTGATAACCAACGGCTGATGGCATACGACCAAGAAGGGCTGATACTTCAGAACCTGCTTGAGTGAAACGGAAGATGTTATCAATGAAGAGAAGCACGTCTTGTCCTTCAACATCACGGAAATATTCAGCGATAGTCAAACCAGTAAGGGCAACACGCATACGTGCTCCAGGTGGTTCATTCATTTGACCAAAGACCATGGCTGTTTTTTCGATAACGCCAGATTCCTTCATTTCCCAGTAAAGGTCATTACCTTCACGTGAACGTTCCCCAACACCCGTAAACACGGAAATGCCACCGTGTTCTTGAGCAATGTTGTGAATCAGCTCTTGAATAAGGACAGTCTTACCAACACCGGCACCACCGAAAAGTCCGACTTTACCACCTTTAAGATAAGGGGCAAGCAAGTCGATAACTTTAATCCCTGTTTCAAGGATTTCAGTACTTGTTGACAATTCATCGAAGGTAGGTGCTTTTTTATGAATTGGTTCACGCTCTGCATCATCTGCAAAAGGTGCTTCCATGTCAATGGTATCTCCAAGCACGTTAAAGACACGTCCAAGAGTTTCTTTACCAACAGGAACACTGATTGGACGACCTGTGTCCAGAACTTCTAGCCCACGAGTCAATCCATCAGTAGATTCCATGGCAATGGTACGAACCACACCTTCTCCAAGTTCAAGAGCTACTTCGAGCACGATACGTCTAGACTTTTCTTCATCAGTGTAAACGACCAATGCATTGTTAATCTCAGGAAGTTTATCGCCAGTTGCAAACGCTACGTCTACAACAGGACCAACAACCTGAGCAATTTTGCCTGAGCTCATTGTTTTCTCCTTATGATAGTTTTCTGGATGACAATCATCCCTTTTTATTGTATGTCAAATCAAGACAAATCTCTAGCTATTCAAGTGCACTAGCACCGCCAACAATCTCAGTGATTTCCTGAGTAATGGCTGCTTGACGTGCACGGTTGTATTGAATTGTTAAATCGTTAATTATTTTCTTAGCATTATCAGTGGCAGTCTGCATTGCGGTCATACCAGCAGCATGCTCAGCTGTTTTGGCATCTACGATAGCACCGTAGATAAGACTCTCAGCATATTGTGGCAAGAGTTGATCCAAAATAGTATCACGATCTGGTTCCAATTCAAACTTGGTCAATACATGGCCTTCAGATTCATTAGGATCAAAATCAGCAATTGGAAGCATTTTTTCAACACGAACTTCACGAGACAAACTATTAATATGATGATTGTAACACACATAAAGTTCATCAAAAAGCTCATTTTGATACATTCCTACAGCTTTAGAAATGATTTTCCCGACTTGATCGAAACTAGGTTGATCTTCAAGGCCACGAAGTTCAAAAGCAACATTCATGTTACGAGCTTTGAAGAAATCTGAACCTGTTCCACCAATAGAGATGATAGCATATTCATCTTCAGAATCATGGTCACGTTTAATCATATCCAAGACAGCTTTAAGAATGGTTGAATTATATCCTCCAACTAATCCCTTATCTGAAGTAATGACAATATACCCTGACTTACGAACTGGACGTGCATCCAACATCGGATTTGAAGAACCGTTAACCAATTCTGAATGTAGAAGATCTGTTGTGATCTGTCTAATTTTTGAGGCATAGATTTGGAAATCTTTAGCAGCCTGCTCAGAACGTGTCAATTTAGAAGCAGAAACCATTTGCATGGCTCCTGTAATATGACTCGTTTGCTTAATTGAAGCAATTTTTGCTTTGATTTCTCTTAGAGAGCCTGCCATATGCTGTCCTCCCTATCTCTATTTGTATTCCGATTGATCTTTGAAAGCTTGGATAGCTTCATTAAGCACAGCTTCTTCAGGAAGATCCTTAGTTGAACGGATTGTTTCAAAGATATCCTCATGATGGCTGTCAAAGTAGTCATAGAGAGCTTCTTCAAAATCCAAGATTTGATCAACCGGAACACTGTCCAAGAAGCCATGTGTCAAAGCGTAAAGAATAAGAACTTGTTTTTCAACCGGAAGTGGTTTATGAAGTGGTTGTTTAAGCACTTCAACTGTACGACGTCCACGATTAAGTTTAGCTTGTGTTGCGGCATCCAAATCAGAACCGAATTGTGTAAAGGCTTCAAGTTCACGGTAAGAAGCCAAGTCAAGACGAAGGGTACCAGCAACTTTCTTCATTGCTTTGATTTGTGCTGAACCACCAACACGTGATACTGAAGAACCAGCATCAATCGCAGGACGAATACCTGAGTTGAAAAGATTTTCTTGCAAGAAGATTTGTCCATCTGTGATAGAAATAACGTTTGTCGCAATATAAGCTGAGATATCTCCTGCTTGTGTTTGGATGATTGGCAAGGCAGTAATTGAACCGCCACCAAGATCATCTGAAAGCTTAGCTGAACGTTCCAAAAGACGTGAGTGGAGATAGAATACATCCCCTGGGTAGGCTTCACGACCTGGTGGACGACGGAGAAGCAATGAAAGTTCACGGTAAGCCACGGCTTGCTTAGACAAATCATCATAAACAATCAAGACATGTTTTCCGTTATACATGAACTCTTCAGCCATTGCAACACCAGCGTAAGGCGCGATGTAAAGCAATGGTGATGGTTGTGATGCTGAGGCAGTCACAACGATTGTGTAATCAAGAGCACCATGTTTACGAAGTGATTCAACTTGTGTACGGACAGTTGATTCTTTTTGACCAATAGCAACATAGATACAAATCACATCTTGTCCTTTTTGGTTCAAAATTGCATCAATCGCAACAGATGTTTTACCTGTTTGACGGTCACCGATGATTAACTCACGTTGACCACGTCCAATTGGAACCAAAGCATCAACCGCTTTAAGACCAGTTTGGAGTGGTTCAGAAACTGATTTACGTTGCATAACGCCTGGTGCAGGTGCTTCAACTGGACGAGTTGCAGTTGTCTTGATATCTCCAAGACCATCAATTGGTTGACCAAGTGGGTTTACGACACGACCAATAAGAGCTTCACCTACTGGCACTTCCATGATTTTACCAGTACGTTTAACCTCATCACCTTCACGAATTGTATAAAAATCTCCAAGAATAATGATACCAACGTCATTAGACTCAAGGTTTTGAGCCATACCGAAGACACCATTTGAAAATTCGAGAAGTTCTCCACTCATGGCATTATCAAGTCCACGAGCACGGGCAATACCATCACCGATATAAGTGACTACACCAGTTTCTGTGACGTCAAAATTTGGCTGGAAGTTTTCAATTTGCTTTTTAATTAAAGCGCTAATTTCTTGTGCATTAATTGCCAAAAGTCACACCACTTTCTATTTCAAATTCATTTTAAATGCTTGTAATTGACTACGAATTGACGTGTCAACAAACTTATTCTTTGCTTTGATGACGAATCCTCCAATGAGTTCCTCATCAATTTTTTCTACTAAACGACGTGTCTTAATCTCAAATTTTTGTGAAACTATCGTCAAAAGTCTAGTTTTTTGTTCTTCAGACAAGGGACTTGCTGATGTCACAGTGACATCGTAAGTGTTGTCTTCTTGATCAAAGAGCTCAAGGACCAATTTCAAGACTTCATAAAGAATGTTAGCTCGGTCATTGAGTGAAATTACCTCAAGAAAATTGTTCATGTATACTGAACAAGACTCTTGAAAGAAACTTAAACTTTCTTTCTTAGCCTCGCTTGTCACATTTACTTGAGACAAGAAGGTTTTTAGATTTGTTTCAGCAAAAACTGTTAGGATTTGCCTTACTTCTTCTTGGATTGTTGACACGGCGTCTTGTTCAAAAGCGACTTCTACCAGACTTCTGGCATACTGCCCAACAAGAGCTTGTGTTTTCTTATCCATTAAGCATCTCCTAATTGATCAAGATAGCTATCAATCAAGTCAGATTGCGCTTTTGCATCAAGGTTTTGTTTCATGACTTTTTCTGCCAAAAGGACAGTCAAGTCAGCAACCTCACCTTTAACGCCAGCAAGTGCTTCCACCCAGCTTTGGGCGATATCTTGATTTGCTTTCTCTTTCAAGCGTTTAGCTTCATCATATGCTTCTGCAATGATTTTTGACTCTTTAGTTTTACCAGTTTTCTTGGCCTCATCAATAATCTGAGTTGCTTCTGTGCGAGCGGCAGCTAACTCCTCTTGACGTTTTTGTACCAAGATTTCTGCTTCTTGACGAGCATTTTCAGCACTATCAATATCTGTGGCAATTTTCTTTTCACGAGCGACAAAGATTCCTGTAATTTGATCCCATGCGAATTTACGAATGAGGTAATACAAGAGAAAAACTGAGCCGAGCGTAATAATGATATTACCAAGTGTCGTACTATTAATCAGTAATGACATTTCATTTATCCCTTTCTTAATTATTCTTCGTTGACTTTATCACCAATGTACTTAGAACTTAGGATAATAAAGACATAGGCTTGAATGAACCCAATAAAAGCTGAAAAGGCAACCCAGACAAGGTTCAAAGCAAAGGATATAGGTACTGCAAAAACAGACCATTTCACTAATTGAAGAATCAAGTCAATTAGTACCTCACCAGAATAAATGTTACCAAACAAACGCAAGGCCAATGATGCAAGGTTGGTAAATTCTTCCAAAATGTTCATTGGGAACATAGCTGGGTATGGTGAAAGGTAACCTTTGAGATAGCCTTTAAACCCTTTTTTACGAATCCCCTCAATATGACTAACGAGGGTAATAATCAAAGAAAGAGTGATAGTAACACCGAAATTCGATGTTGGAGAAGACCAAAAATTGTAATGCTCACTTTTAACAGATACAAGCAAACCTAAGTTGTTTGCTGTAAACACAAAGGTGAAAATTACAAACAAGAGCAAACTATAATTTTTTGTGAATTTTCCAAGACTTTGAGAAATGGTGTTGTTCACAAATTCATAGATGAACTCGAGTACATTTTGTTTTCCCTTTGGTTTAATGGTCATATCACGACTTGACCAAAAAACCACTCCAAAAACGATAATTACTGTCAAGAGAGACATGGCAAGGATCGTCAAGTCAAAATCAATCCCAAATAATGAGACGGTTGGATTACTTGTAGTTTCCACTGCTCATCCCTCCTCCATCTTTTTTATTTGTCTATTAGACAATGTAGCTAAGGGCAAACAATACGAAGAAAGTACCTTCGATGAAGGCAACACCAGTAAACATCAATGTTTGAAGTTTACTAAACATCTCAGGTTGGCGAGCTGCAGCCTTAGCGATATTGGCAACGAGGATACCCTCACCAATAGATACACCCATAACGGCCAAACCGAGGCCTAAGATAGTTAAATTCATAGTAGAATTCTCCTTTTAATTATTTTTACCATGCTATTTTAGTCCTATTTTCCACTAAAGTCAACGAATTGACGGTTTTTTGGACATTTTCACTGACTTTTCCTAACATTTTCATTCTTTTTGTATAAGCGTTTACTTTCAATAAAAGACACGGCATTTCACCGTGTCTCTTTGTTCTATTTCACCAATTTCTTCATCTCATCAATACGCACTACTATCGCATCGTATTTAGCTTGGTAATCTTTTTGTTTGTCGCGTTCTTTTTGGACGACTTCTGGTTTGGCATTGGCTACGAAGCGCTCGTTAGAGAGTTTCTTACCAACCATGTCAAGTTCTTTTTGCCATTTGGCCAATTCTTTTTCAAGACGAGCCAACTCTTCTTCGACGTTGAGAAGGTCTGCGAGTGGCAAGTAAATTTCTGCGCCTGTGATGATGCTTGACATAACCAAGTCAGGTACTTCGACATCTGCTGCAATTTCCAAGTGTTCTGGATTTGTGAAGCGTTTGATGTAATTGATGTTGTCATTAAAGAAGGCATCGAGCTTGCTGTCGCTAGTCTTAATCAAGATGGTGATCGGCTTGCTTGGCGCTACGTTAACTTCTGCACGTGAGTTACGAACTGATCGAATCACGTCTTTAAGGGCCTCAACGCCAGCTGCCGCTTCTTCATTTTCAAATTCTGGACAAACCACTGGGTATTCAGCTGTGACGATAGAGCCTTCTGAGATTTGACCAAAGATTTCCTCTGTCACGAATGGCATGATTGGGTGAAGGAGACGCAAGATTTGGTCCAAAGTGTAAAGTAGGACAGAACGAGTGATAACTTTCTCGTCCTCGTTATCGCTGTAAAGCACTTCCTTAGTCAACTCAACATACCAGTCCGCAAACTCATCCCAGATAAAGTTGTAAAGGATGTGTCCAGCCACACCGAATTCAAACTTGTCAAAGTTTTCAGTAACTTTTCCGATAGTTTCGTTGAGATTGTGGAGAATCCAACGGTCTGTGACATTACCTGCTTGACCAGCAGCCACTTTAGCTACATTTTCACGCGCCACATCCAAGGTCAACCCTTCATTGTTCATAAGGATGTAACGAGAGATGTTCCAAATCTTGTTAATGAAGTTCCAAGAAGCATCCATTTTCTCGTAGGAGAAGCGCACGTCTTGACCTGGTGCAGAACCGTTTGAAAGGAACCAACGAAGGGCATCAGCACCGTATTTTTCGATAACATCCATTGGGTCAATACCGTTACCAAGGGACTTAGACATCTTACGTCCTTGCTCGTCACGGATAAGACCGTGGATAAGGACATTCTTAAATGGTTGGCGACCTGTGAATTCCAATGATTGAAAGATCATACGAGACACCCAGAAGAAGATGATGTCATAACCAGTGACAAGTGTTGAGGTTGGGAAGTAACGTTTGAAGTCTTCTGAGTCGACATCAGGCCAGCCCATAGTTGAGAATGGCCAGAGGGCAGAACTGAACCAAGTATCCAAGACATCTTCGTCTTGTTTCCAGCCGTCACCTTCTGGTGCTTCTTCGCCAACGTATATTTCACCTTCAGCATTATACCAAGCAGGGATTTGGTGACCCCACCAAAGCTGACGAGAGATAACCCAGTCGTGGACATTTTCCATCCATTGAAGGAAGGTATCATTGAAACGAGGTGGATAGAAATCAACCTTATCGTCTGTATCTTGGTTAGCGATGGCATTTTTAGCCAGTTGGTCCATCTTAACGAACCATTGTGTAGACAAGCGTGGTTCAACAGGCACACCTGTACGTTCTGAGTGACCAACTGAGTGAGTCATCTTTTCGATTTCGACAAGGGCACCGATTTCTTCCAATTTCTTAACAACGGCCTTACGTGCTTCAAAGCGGTCCATACCGTTGAATTCGCCAGCCAATTCATTCATGGTGCCATCATCATTCATGACATTGACTTGTGGCAAGTTATGGCGTTGACCAACTAAGAAGTCGTTAGGGTCATGAGCAGGAGTGATTTTAACCACACCAGTACCAAATTCAGGGTCTGCGTGTTCATCGCCAACGATTGGGATTGGCTTGTTCAAAATTGGCAAGATAACATTTTTACCAATCAAGTCTTTATAACGATCATCATTTGGGTTAACAGCTACGGCAGTATCCCCAAACATGGTTTCAGGACGAGTTGTTGCCACTTCCAGGGCACGTGAACCGTCTTCTAACATGTAGTTCATGTGGTAGAAGGCACCTTCCACATCCTTGTGAATGACCTCAATATCAGAAAGGGCTGTGCGGGCTTTTGGATCCCAGTTGATGATAAACTCACCACGGTAAATCCAACCTTTTTTGTAAAGCTCTACAAAGACCTTGCGAACGGCTTTTGACAACCCCTCGTCAAGGGTGAAACGCTCACGAGAGTAGTCTACAGAGAGGCCCATCTTACCCCATTGTTCCTTGATAGTTGCCGCATACTCGTCTTTCCATTCCCAGACTTTATCAAGGAATTTTTCACGACCAAGGTCATATCGAGAAATGCCACTTTCGGCCAAACGAGCTTCAACCTTAGCTTGAGTGGCAATTCCAGCGTGGTCCATACCAGGAAGCCAAAGCGTATCAAAACCTTGCATACGTTTTTGACGGATAATGATATCCTGCAAAGTTGTATCCCAAGCGTGACCCAAGTGAAGTTTTCCGGTTACGTTTGGTGGTGGAATGACGATGGAATAAGGCTTAGCCTTTTTATCGCCTGAAGGCTTGAAAACATCTTCATCAAGCCATTTTTGGTAACGACCAGCCTCAACCTCAGCTGGATTGTATTTAGGTGAAAGTTCTTTAGACATGTGTGTGTCCTTTCTAGTTATTTCTATTTTTAATGTTGGTCTTAGACTTCCCATTCACTCTTCAGCAATCCATATATCAGACTGTCACAACGGTTGCCCTGGGCATCTTTGCGATCCCTTATGCAAGCTTCATGGGTGAAACCAAGCTTCTCTGCGACTCGTTGACTTTGGATATTGTCCCCAAACAGGTCAGTTCAATCTTGTGAAGGCCCAACTCCTTAAAAGTTAGGTCAATCAAAGCACGCACGGCTTCTGGACACATAACCTTGACCCCAATAGTCTGGGTGCAAAGTATAGCCAATCTCCAGCACATCATCGTCGTGGCGATGATTGAAATCAACAGAGCCAATAACTGTATCGGTCCCTTTAACCACAATGCCATAGTCTGCTAAGAGATTGTCTTTTCGATTACGCTCAGGAAGGATATGCTCTAGATAATAAATCTCATCTTCCAAGGTATGGACAGGCTGAAATCCTGCTGGATAGGGGACTTCTGGCAAACTAGCATAGCATAGATATCCGCAGCATCTGCCACTTTGCGGACTCGTAAAACGAGACGCTCCGTCTCAATTCAATCAGGTGGTAATACTGCTCTTGTCATCTTTCTTCCTCGCTTTCTTGATGAAGCTTCCCATGGGTTCAACTCGGTTATCCAGATAGCGATAAACACGCTTATGACCATCACCCATAAAGTAAGTCGGTGCAAAGCGGTCATTTTTAAAAGGGCCCCTGCCATCTAGCAAATCAGAATCAGCAAGGCGATCTAAAATCTTAGCAAAGATATGGCAGGTACCATCTTCCTCAATAATTCTGTCGACCTTACAATCCAGAACGACTGGGCAGGCATCCAAGATAGGTGCTTGTGTCAGTTTAGAAGGTCGGAAATCTAAGCAGAGTTCAGCAATCTTTTCACGGTGACTAATAAATCCAGCCTGCTCCAGCTGAAGTATGAAACTTTCATCAGGAATATTCACAGTGAACTTCTGATAATGTTTAATCTGGTCTGCTGCATTTCCCTTGCTACCTACCCCGAAGACAAGCCAATCTCCTAAACTGTAGGAAGAACTACAGGTCGTCACATTATAACCATAGGTCTGATCCTGATAACCCAAGATAAAAATAGGAAAACCATAATACAATTACTAGTCTCAAAAGATTGCTTCATGACACCCTCCTTTGATAGCAATGTTGACCTCGCTTTCGCTCCATCTGCACCAATATCTTTAAATTCACCTGCGACCTTCGGTCTTGGTTCTTTAAAAGCTATAAAAAACCCCTGTCATAAACATGACAGGGACGAATATGTATCCGCGGTACCACCCAGTTTTGAGTGGCAACCACTCACACCTCTCTTTATTCAATTTGACCATCAGCAACCAGCTTTGACATTTGTGCGGATTTCTCAGTACCACCGCTTCCTGTGACAAATGGGCTTCAAAGCACCTCTGAATAGTCTTATTCTATCACATTTTTAATCTCAAGACAAATGAAATTGTGGGGACCTGAATTTGCAAATAAGTTAGACTACCGATTTTACCTTAAAAGATGAATCCATTTCCTCATTATATTCTCATTAGAAAAGTCCTGTCTGTCGATAAGGATCTCATCTTACTTTTCTTCCTTAGCTCTTTCTTCTTTGAGCCATTTTTCATAGCTTTCAAGTAGATTTATAGCCATTTGGGTTGCCAAGGCAACTGAGAAGGCTTCCGTACCTTCGGTTGTTTCATTTTGGACTTCCAATTTACTTTCTTCGTAAATGTCTTTGAGAGTCTTATTGCTAAGCGTATCTTTAAATGCTTGGAATTCTTTCATGGTCAAATTTTCCTTTATTCTACGGTACTCTCTAAAATTGCTGTTATCGTTTTCACTTTAAGTTTACAACATTTCAGAGAAATTGCAAGGATTCTCCTTAATAAATAAGGAGAACTTTACCATTATCTACGGATCTATTGCGCAGCTGCAGTAGCTTCTGTGAGATACTCTGTCGTATAGACTACAATAGCTCCTGAATCAGCATTTACCGCGTATTTATAACGTAGTCCACTAGCAGCATAATCAAAACTGATATTGTAGACTTTACCGTCTCCTTCGGTCTTCAACTCCGTTTTCAAGTTTGTTACAGAGCCTTCATCTAGGCCAGCATGATTAAGAGCTGTCGTTTGTGCAGTTTCTTTGGACACTGCCGTCTCGTCCTTACTTTCGCTAGATTGAGTCTCGTCTTTAGGCTCTCCACCTTTTTGAGCACCGTCAACATCTTTAGACATTGAATGGTCACTCTTATATTTCAAAATAGACCCTGACAGACCGTCAATCGTATACTCAAAATGATTGTCTGACGTTGTGAAACTAATCTCATAATTTCCATGAAATCCAGAACGTGATTTTGAGACTGTTGATTGAGATATCTCAGAAGTTTTGACACCTGCATTTTTGTAAGCAATGTCTGCAGCATCTTGTTCTGACAAGCGATAACCTGAGCCGTTAAAAACAAACAAGGCTGCAGCGATGGCAACTGGAATAGCGAGCAGAAGCAGATACCTCACTAGCTTTTTCATTTTTCGCATAAAATTCTCCTCTATTTTAACCTAATACCACTATTATATCTTAAAGTTCTAAAATTGTCAGACAAACTTGGCTCATTTTTAGATCGGCATTATAAAAAGTTCCCGATAGCTATCAGGAACTTCTACGAAATGTTACTATTTGGCCAGTTACAAAGACTAGTATGGCCATCCAGATAAAGAAGAAGCCTTTCAACTCTCCAAAGCTGACCGTCTCACCAAAAATGAGGATGGCTACGAGAAGTTGAATCGTAGGACTAAGATACTGGATGAAACCAATAAGGTTAAGCGGTGCCCTTTTGACTGCCTCTGAGAAGCAAAGCAATGGAACGGCCGTCACCACACCGGATATGGCTAGGAGAAACATTTCCATGCTCGAATAGGAAGAAAATGATTCTGGAGAAAAGAAAACGAGATAGATAGCTACAAAAGGTAGTAGCAAGCCACTTTCTACTAGCATGGCTACGTCACTGGAAATCCTAACCCCTTTTTTGATTAGACTATAGAAACCAAAGCTCAGAGCTAATCCCAATGAAACCATGGGAAGTTTTCCTGTATTGGCAATAAGAACCAGTACTCCTATAAAGGCCAATACTACTGCTGCCCACATGGTCCTACTCAATGATTCACGAAGAAAAATGAGGGCAAACAGGATAGAAACAATAGGCAAAATGTAATAGCCCAGGCTAGCCTGCGTCGCTTGACCATGACCCACAGCATAGATATAAATCAACCAGTTAGCTGCTATGAAAAAACTAGCAAGTAGCATACGAAGCAAGGCTTTCTTATCTTGCCAAAGTTCTACAAGCTCCTTTTTGAAACGTGTATTTTGCTTAGCGACTAGGGCGTAAGTCAGCATAGTCACCACTGTAAAAACAATCCGCCACGAGAAGATGTTGTAAGCCGAAACACCTGCTAAAAGCTTCCAAAAAAGGGATAGAAATCCCCATTGAATATAGGTGGCTAGACCAAAGAGTAGCCCTTGATTTTTTCTAGTCAACGACAACACCTCCTTTATCCACAGATAGGATGAGGGTTTCACCATCTAAACCAATACCATCGATAGCCGTTTTTAGAGCCTCAGCTTGATCATTTGGTGTCAAGGTCATAACTGTTGGGCCAGCGCCTGAAAGATAGGTCGCATAAGCACCGTATTGACCTGACAATTCCTTAATAGTCACAAATTCTTTAACCAATTTTTGACGGTAGCGTTCGTGGAACATGTCTCCTTGGATGGCACGTCCCGCTTTAACCAAATCCCCTGCAAAAAGAGCCGCAATGGCAACGTTGGCAATAGATGATGCAGCTACAGCATCTTTGTAAGACAAATCACTTGGAAGAACGCCACGTGATTCAGACGTCTTAAGTTCATAGCTCGGAATAAAGGCGACAAAGGCACACTCTGGAAACTCTGTAACGATGCTATTAACATGTTCATCCACATAAGAGGCTACAACGAGATTTCCAAAGATAGCTGGGGCAACATTGTCTGGGTGACCTTCAATCTTGGTTGCAATATCAAGTTTATCGTCATCTGAGAGCTTCAGATCTGCCAATTGATTGGCTAACTCAATCCCTGCGACAATAACTGAGCTAGAAGAACCTAGCCCACGCGCCAAGGGAATATCTGAGGCCATCACCAATTTATGGGGCTGCAAATCAGACTTAACTTGCAAGGCAGTTGAAATGAGGAGGTTATTTTCATCTGAAGGAATATCTCCCAAATCATGTTCAATAAACCATACATCTGCTGGTTCAAGCACCTCAATTGTCAAATATTTAGAGACGGCAACACCCACAGAATCAAAACCTGGACCAATATTGGCAGATGTTGCTGGAACAGTAATTTTCATAATAACACACCAAAAGGAGGAAAGCTATTAGCGACTTTTCTCCTTGAATACCTTTCTTATACGCACCAGTATGGGCTTATCAATTAGTTAGACAAAACTTTCAATGTATTGACAACTGTGAAATCTTCTGCTGCTTCAAGTTTTTCAGTAACAGCTTTGAGTTGTGTCTTAGACATAGCATGTGTAATCACAACGATACGAGCTGTTGTGCCATTTGCTTTTTGTTGCAAGACTTGTTCAAACGAAATATCTTCTGAGTTGAAGATTTCAGACAAGTGAAGGATTTTACCTTTTTCGTCTGGCGTATCAAGGGCAAAGTAGTAATTGCTCTTAACATCTGCTGGATTAGCCAATGGCAAGTCACGACGGAACTCATTAAATGGTTTACCCACATTGCCATCTGAAAGACGACGAGCAATACGGATAATGTCTGCCAAAACAGATGTTGCTGTTGGTTTTTGACCAGCACCTGGACCGTAATACATAGATTCACCGATACCGATAGATTCAACAAAGACTGCATTCATAACATCGTTGACGCTAGCAAGTGGGTGATTTTTTGGCAAGAATGTTGGTGATACTTCTGCTGAGATACCTGATTCTACTTCACGCACATCACCAACCAATTTGATAACATAACCCAATTCTTGAGCAACAGCCACATCGTCTGTAGAGATGTTCGTAATGCCTTTGTGAGAAACGTCGTCAAAATCAATTGTAGCACCAAAACCAAATTGGCTAAGGATAACAGCTTTATAAGCGGCGTCATACCCTTCAACGTCGTTGGTTGGATCACTTTCAGCATAACCAAGTTCTTGAGCAGTCTTGAGGGCGTCCTCATATGACCAACCTTCATCAACCATCTTAGTCATCATAAAGTTAGATGTACCGTTAAGCACACCAAGGATACGAGTCACCTTGTCAGATGTCAAAGAGTTAGCCAAAGTACGCAAAATTGGAATACCACCGGCAACAGCAGCTTCATAGTAGAAAGCCACACCCTTATCTTGAGCAAGAGCAATTAACTCTTTTCCATGAGTAGCAATCAAGTCCTTATTGGCAGAGACAACGTTTTTACCTGCTTCAAGCGCTTTTGTGATGAAGGTACGAGCTGGCTCGATACGTCCCATCAATTCTACAACGATTTGAATCTCTTCATCGTTAAGGATTTCGTCAACATTTGTGACAAAATTGTAGTCGTTTCCGGCAGCGATAAGACGATCTTTTTCCTCGTCATCTTTAACCAAAACTTTGGCAATTTCAAGTTGGTCACGTGAAGCTGCAAAAACCTTTTCACCATTTTCCTTCAAGAGAAAAGGAATACCGCTAGCTACTGTACCAAAGCCAAGCAATCCAATTTTAATAGACATTTATGATCTCTCCTTAAAAACATACATTTTTTTAATTGTACCATATTTCTATCGTAATTGACAGAATATTTCTGCCATTTAAGGAGACAAGTATTCTTTTTTACTGAAAATTCTGTGCATTTTCACCCCATTTTTGTTAGAATAATAGCTTGACCTATTTGAAAGGGGATACAATGACTTCTCAAAAGAAAAAAACAAGTCAAGTTAAAAGAAAAAATTGAAACTACTTCTGCTTGTCCTAAACCTCGTCCTTCTTGGTCTATTGGCCGTTTTTATGCTAAACCGACCAAATCAGTCGACAAGCAACAAACAACAGAATCAGACCAGTCAATCTAAGAGTACAGCTAAGTGGAAAACCTATGATGACCCTGTTCAAATCCCTATCCTCATGTACCATGCTGTTCACGTTATGGATCCATCTGAGGCCTCTAACGCTAACCTCATTGTTGCTCCGGACAATTTTGAAGCGCAAATTAAGGCCATGGTAGATGCAGGATACTACTTTCTAACGCCTGAAGAAACCTACAAAGCCTTCTCTGAAAATGTCCTACCTGCTAAGAAGGTTGTCTGGCTGACCTTTGACGATGGTAACGAAGACTTCTATACAATTGCCTACCCGATTCTCAAAAAATACAAGGCGAAGGCAACCAATAATGTAATCACTGGCTTTGTTAAGAAAGGGAACGTTGGAAATCTGACCGTTAAACAGATGAAGGAAATGATGGCACACGGCATGAGCTTCCAATCTCATACGGTCAATCACCCTGATTTGTCTGTCACTGACAAGGCGACGCAAAAGGATGAATTAACGAATTCTATTGACTTTCTTGAGGACAAACTCAACACCAAGGTCAACACCATTGCTTATCCATCAGGTCGCTACAATCAAACAACACTGGGCCTAGCTAAGAAAACTTACAAGTTAGGACTGACAACTAACGAAGGATTAGCGAGTGCCAATGATGGCCTTATCTCACTTAATCGTGTCCGTATTCTGCCAACAACAACAGCTAAAGGACTTCTAAGCAAGATTACTACTGACAATAAGTAAAAGAAATCACTTGACTGTAAATCAAGTGATTTCTTCTTGTCTAGTCAAATATTTCTGATAGGATAGCCACACCTTTTTCGATTTCAGCATCACTTAGAGTGATTGGAGGCAGAAGACGGATAACATTTGTCCCTGCAGTTAAGACAATTAATCCCTTATCTCTAGCAGCTTGTACCAGTTCACTCAGATTTCCAGTAGTCTCAATTCCAATCATGTAGCCCAATCCACGCACAGTGGTCACTGTCTCTTTATCAGACAAGACCTCTTGCAATTTAACTTGTAGCTTGTTCCCATTTTCAAGGGCAGTATCCAGAAAACCTGGAGTCAACATGACTTCAAGCGTAGCCTTGGCCGCTGCCATAGATAGTTTATTGCCACCAAAAGTAGAGCCGTGACTTCCGTAAGAGAAAGCCCCTCCAAGAGATGACTTAGCAAGCATGGCACCAACTGGTACACCATTTGCCAAACCTTTGGCCAGGGTAAAGATGTCTGGCTCAATATCGTAATGTTCATAAGCAAAGAGCTTACCAGTACGACCAATACCAGTCTGAACTTCGTCTACGATGAGATAAATACCAGTTTCCTGACAGTAATCAGACAAAGCCTTGACAAAGGCCTTGTCCGCTGGTTGAACACCTGATTCTCCTTGAACCAACTCAAGCATAATGGCCGACGTTTCTTTATTGGCTAGAGCCTTAACACTGTCCATGTCGTTAAAAATGGCATAGCTAAAGTGGGGCACGCCTTCACCAAAACCTTGTTTGATTTTATCCTGACCAGTGGCAGACATGGATCCGAAGGTTCGACCGTGGAAGGAATTTTGGAAGGTAATGATTTCTTGTTTACCCGATGCCTTACGGGCGATTTTTATGGCTGCCTCATTGGCTTCTGCACCACTGTTACAGAAAAAGGCCAGATAGTCCTTGTCACCAGTTAAAAGACCGGCAACATCTTCTTGCAACTGATTGTAATAAAGGTTAGGCTGGTGCAAAATCTTGCCTACCTGATCTGTTAGAGCTTGATTGACACGGGGATGATAGCCAAGATTAGTCACCCCGATACCAGATGAAAAATCCAAATAGGTCTTGCCAGTGGTATCTGTCAAATAATTGCCTTGAGCCGAAGCAAAATCAATCGCTGCCCGTTTATAATTTGAAAATAATTTTGTCATCGTTTACTCCTTGATTATTGTACCATCTGTCAGGTTATCACCAATAATGACCTGATCAACACCAGATTTAACCGTCTGAACAGCGCTTTGAATTTTAGGAATCATGCCTCCAGTAATCACACCTGAATCTATTTTTTTCTGAACATCTACAATATTCAAATGATTCAAAACCTGCCCATTCTCTAAAACACCCTTGACATCTGTCATGAGAATAAGCTTTTTGGATCCTAGACTAATAGCCACCGCTCTTGCAAGGTAATCGGCGTTGATATTCAGCAAATCACCCTGCTCACTGTAACCTAAGCTAGGAATCAATGGTATCTTGCCTTGAGATAGAAGTGCCACTAGGGTCTGATTAGTAATAGACTTGACCTCTCCCACGTAACCATAGATCTCTTGATCTAAAAAATCAGCATGAACAAGATCTGGCAGCTCATCTACAACCTGATAGATTGGAAAACCCGCTTGTGTCAACTGACTCGCCAAGTTTTTCCCAACTATGTCAACCAAGGCTTCTTTAATTAAGACCATATCTGACTGACTCGTCACACGTAGACTATTGACCTTGTGAATTGTGATGTCATGTTCCTCCATGAGTTGATTGATAGCAAAGCCACCCCCATGGACGATGATTATTTTTTGACCAGCCTGCTGCCATTCTGACAGTTTAGCCAGTATATCAGGAGTTAGCTGTTTACTGGCTACTCCACCAATCTTAATTACAATATATTCGGTAGTCATTAGTTAACTCCTTTGTCATAAATAGTCTAGGTGTGGTAGAGAGCGTTAATTTTAACGTAATCGTAAGAGAGGTCACAACCCCATGCCGTCCCTTTTTCTTGGCCCGAATGAAGGTCTACTGTTATGGTCACTTCATCCCCGTGCATGATGTCTTTCATTTCTTCATCATCAAAGGTTACAGGACTAGAGGCTAGCATGACTGGCAGACCGCCAAGCATGATATCAACATTGTCCACAGGCACATCCACACCGGCATAGCCAACAGCAGCTAAAATACGCCCCCAGTTAGGATCTTCACCAAAGATGGCTGTTTTGACCAGACTTGAACCGACTACAGATTTTGCCATCATACGGGCATCAAGGGCATTAGGAGCATTGACAACATCAACCTGGATGAGCTTATTGGCGCCTTCACCATCCTTGGCAATCTTCTTAGCCAGTTCTTGCATCACGAAATTAAGCATTTTCGAAAATTTATCGAACTCTGGTGTATCTGGAAGAATCTCATCATTGAGCGCGCAACCATTGGACATGACAAGAACCATATCATTGGTCGAAGTATCCCCATCAACCGTAATCTGATTAAAGGTCTTTTCAACATTTTGGCTCAAGGCCAATTGAAGAGTATCGCTAGAAATATTAGCATCACAAGTAATAAACCCAAGCATTGTCGCCATATTAGGGTGAATCATACCTGAGCCCTTAGCAACACCAGCCATAGTGACTACATCACGTCCAAAAGTCTCCGTCACAGCAATAGTCTTAGTTGCTGTATCTGTCGTCAAAATCGCCTTGGCAAAATCATTCGCGTTTCCATTTACCACCAACTTGGAAAGACCATTTTTCAAGGTATCCATTGGTAGCAACTCACCGATAATCCCTGTAGAAGCCACACCAATCATATCAGGTTCAACACCTAGCTTTTCAGCTGTCCACTCCTGCATGGTGTATGCATCTTCTAAGCCTTGGGTCCCTGTACAAGAATTGGCTACACCTGAGTTAACGACAATAGCCCTCATTTTACCAGCTTTTTTCACCGAGGTCTTGGTTACAATCAGAGGAGCTGCAATAACCTTGTTGGTCGTGTAAACACCTGCAACACTAGCTGGCTTTTCAGAGACAATCCAACCAAAATCCATCTTTCTCTTTTTAAATCCTGCATGTAGCCCATCTGCTGAGAATCCTAGCGGGCTAGCAATTGTTCCATCTATGACTTTCATATTTTTTCTCCTAACTCTATGCTTACATCTACAAGTATGACGGTGTCATATGTAAACCTTCCGTCTCATCCCACCCCTGCATGAGGTTGAGATTTTGCACTGCCTGTCCAGATGCTCCTTTTAGCAGATTATCAATGACTGAAATAACTGTCATAACATTGGTTTTCTCATTATAGGCAAAGCCGATGTCTGTAAAATTCGATCCAATGACATTATGTAGTTCTGGTAAGTTTTCTTGTACACGTACAAAAGGTTTATCATCATAGGCTTTTGCAAAAGCTGAAGCGATATCAGAGACAGCTACGTCCTTCTTCAATTTGCAATAAACTGTGGCCATGATTCCACGATTAACCGGTAAAAGCGACGTTGAAAACTGAATCTCCGGCATATCAGCATCAAAAGCCTGCAAAGTTTGTACAATCTCTGGAATATGCTGATGATGATTGAGCTTATAAGTCATGTAATTATCGTGAACATTAACAAAATGACTAGACTCACTCAAAGCTTTACCCGCACCAGTTAAACCAGACTTGGCATCTACAATGATACTATCAGTCTCAATAAGACCGGCTGCCACCAAAGGAATCAGGGCTAACTCTGTCGCTGTCGCATAGCATCCAGGATTGGCAATAAATTTCTTACCCTTAACATCTGTATATTCTGACAATGCATATGTAAATTTATTCAAAATCATTTTCTTGGCAGGTGATTTTTTATACCATTCTTGATAAACATCTGCTGGCAAGCGATGATCACCAGACAAATCAATAATAGGAAAATCAGCCTGAACAAATTCCTCTGCTAGCGAACTAGCAACTCCAGAAGGTGTAGCAAAGAAGACTAAGTCTGCCTTTTCTATAATCTCTTGCGCATCAAAATCTTCTATTTTTAAATCACAAACACCTGCCAAATAGGGGTACACATCAGACAATCGTCGGCCCACTTCCTTGGTTGCGTGAATAGAAACAAGTTCTACTTTTTTATGATTATTCAAAATTTTAACTAACTCTAAACCACTATAACCAGTGATACCAACGATTGAAACTTTCATTTACGCACTCCTTTTTGAATAAATATGTGACTAGTTTATTGTGTTTTTATTCATTTGTCAAGAGGGAAATGCAAAAATATGAAAAAAACAAGCAGTATTTTTTAACTACTTGTTTTCATAATTACTATCTAGTTATTAAATAAATGCAGGTCAGCAATACGATTGACAGCTTCGACCAGACGCTCCGGCTCTACCAAAAGCCCGATACGAACATAAGCATCACCTGCTGGTCCAAACCCTTTTCCTGGTGCCACAGCAACATGGGCCTTCTCAAGCAAAAGATCTGCAAAACTTTCACTGGTATAGCCCTTAGGTACAGGCATCCAAGCATAAAAGGAACCTCTGGATGGAAAGGCTTGCCAGCCAATATTAGCAGCTGTCTGAACAAAAGCATCTCGACGGCTATCATAAACCGCATTTAGTTGGGCCACTGCCTCTTCAGATTTAGGATCTAAGAGGGCTGCAATCCCAGCTTCCTGCAAAGCGGGAAAAATCCCCACAAAAAGATGGTCTTGAATCAGATTCAAGGCTTCAATCATTTCAGCATTTCCACCCGCAAATGCCAAACGCCAACCTGCCATATTAAAGGTTTTTGAGAAAGTATAAAACTCAATGCCTACATCCTTGGCACCAGGAGTTGCCAAAAAACTAGGATTCTCATAACCCTGATATCCCAAAGCCCCGTAAGCCAGATCACTCACCACCCCTACCTCGTAGGTCTTAGCCCAGGCAACCAATTTTTCATAAAAAGCCTTTGTCGCTACAGCCCCCGTAGGATTATTAGGGTAATTGATATAGATAAACTTAGCACGGCGAGCTGTCCCCTCAGGAATAGCTTCCAAATCTGGCAAAAAATCATTTTCAGCCGTCAAAGGAAAAGTTTCATAGGCTACACGACCCAGACTCACTCCCGACAAGTAATCAGGATAACCTGGATCAGGTAAGAGCAGGAGATCACCAGGATTCATCAAAGCTAGGGGCAATTCCACAAGACCAATCTTAGCCCCACCCATGACACAAATTTCACGCTCCGAATCCAAATCAACCCCATAATGGTTCTTGTAAAAACTAGCAGCTGCTTCCTTAAAAGGACGATTGCCACGAAACTGCGAATACTTGTGATTGGCAGGATTTTTCGCTGAGACACGCAAGGCCTCAACAATATGGTCATAGGTCGGTTGGTCGGGATTTCCCTGACCAAGATTGATAATATCTGCTCCTTCTGCCACCTTGGCATTCACCTTAGCAACTAACCCTGCAAAAAACTGTTCTGGCAATTCTTTCAATAAATCCGATTCTTCAAATAACATAAAATCTCCTTAATAATACAAGTCCGTGCGACGGTCCTCAAAAACGGGAATTTGACCTCGCACTCGGTCCACCTCTTCAAGATTAATCTCAGCCGTAAAAATGCCCTCCTCATGTTCCTTAGCCTGCAAGACTACATTTCCTAGTGGATCTATAATCATAGAATGCCCTGAAAAGATATCATCTGGATCTGGTCCTGCTCCGACACGGTTAACGGCTACCACAAAGGCTTGATTTTCAACCGCACGCGCCTTTAATAAAATCTCCCATTGCTGCACTCGAGGTTCTGGCCACTGCGCTACCACAAAAAGCACCTTTGCCCCTTGTGCCATCTGTGTTCGCACCCACTCAGGAAAACGAATATCATAACAAATGACACTTGCCGCTATCACACCATCAAGCTCAAAAATAGACTCCGCAGCCCCAGCAGACATATAACGGTCCTCTGCCATAAGACCAAAGAGATGGACCTTACTGTAGATATTGATTAGGTCCCCAGACTTGTTGTAAACATAAGTCGTATTGTAGAATTTTCCGTCTCTCTCAATAGCAACAGACCCTCCAAGAATAGCAACAGCATGTTCTCTGGCAAACTGAGATAAGAATTCTTGAGATTCCAAACCTTCCTTATCTGCAAGCCCATCCAGTTCATCTAAAGCGTATCCTGTATTCCACATTTCAGGAAGTACAATGACATCGGGATTAGCAACAAGTGCTCTTTCCAACATCTCTTTCACGTGCTTTTTATTTTCCACAGGCTGTCCGTGGGCAACATCCATCTGTACCAATGCAATTTTCATAATAACCTCGATTCTATGTTAACCATTATAGCACTCCAAAAGACATCACAAAAATTGAAAAATTCAATCATCTGATAAAGAGAGGCTATCAAAAAAGGCTGGACACATTGTCTAACCAGATTCTTTATCTCATTAAGCAATATTGACGTAATGACGAGCACCACTCATTGTCATGTATGAGAGCCATGTGCGGCCATCGGCTGTCAAAACCTTATCATAGATGACATGGTCTCCCTTGCCAAAAACAAAAGTGTGTTTGAGGTCTTCTTTTGGTTCCTTCTTAATATCTGTATCGCGTGTAAAGTAGAAAGTTCCTATCGCTGGGATGTTCAAAGCACCTGTTGTGGCCTGAGCGTCATTAGAAGGATTCCCATT
>OBXA01000293.1_pt1 | contig 42930 bp, 37 predicted proteins | sample 1538121 | NCBI WGS metagenome assembly OBXA01 (sample SAMEA2580133, study PRJEB22360) | human gut metagenome | biome: human gut; feature: human-associated habitat; material: faeces | place: Denmark | collected 2008/2010 | reverse complement strand
AAGAAATAGAGGTTGCGCGGTCGCTCGCCGCAGCCGCGGGTGCAGCCGCTGCGGGGAGCTTTTCGCTCGGCGCCGCGACTTTCGTCAATTTCCCCGTTTATAAGGATGCGGATCCGCAGTGGTACCCGCTTCCGGTGGTTCAGTACGAAGGCGATCACTTCTATGTGAACGGCATTGAGGGCGGCGCTTATCTCTTTAAGCAGGGCGGCCATAGCCTGAGGCTTGGCGTGAGCTGGATGCCGATGTACTTCAAAACGGACCGCTCCGACAACGCCGCCGTGAGGAAGCTCGACGACCGCAAGACGAGTCTCGCGGGCATGCTTTCCTACCAGTGGGCGGGGAACTTCGGCAAGATCTCTGCCGGCATAAAGGCAGATGTTCTCGGCGAATCGGACGGCGTTCTGGTGGGCGCGGATTATTCGTACGACTTCCGCTTCTCGAAGCTCGTCGTCACGCCTTCCATCGGCGTTCTCTGGGCCAACGACAAGTTCAACGACTACTACTTCGGAATTTCGAAGAACGAAGCGGCCAGGAGCGGCCTCGATGAATATCATCCCGACAGCGGCCTTGCCTACACCGCAGGCGTGAAGACCTCCTACGCGATCGACAACCACTGGGTGGCGTTCGGCACGGTCGGGGCCATGCGTCTTTCCGACGAGGTGAAGGACAGCCCCATGACCGAGAGCAGCGCCGTCAACTGGACGGTCGGTGCCGGCATCATGTACCGCTTTGATTGACGCCTGATCGCAAGGATTTCTGAAGCAGCAAAAAGTGCTCTCCGGATTGAGTTTCGGAGAGCGCTTTTGCTTATGGGAGGCTGGAGGCTCTATTGGAGCGTAAAGACCGCCGGAACGGATACTGTCCTGGCTTTCGCGAGCGGAAGCTTGATGCCGACAAGTCCGTCGGTCGACTGGATCGGGGACATCTTCAGGCTTATCTTCATCGATGATTCTTAATATTTAAAGTTTCATTCTAAAATTTAATAACGATGCAAGTAATGACAGAATAATTAAAGAAACATAAAAATTCTTTAATTATCATTAAGCTTCTTTAAATTATCGAGATTGAATCCCTGTGATCAGCAACAACCCGAGATCCGGCTTCATTCGCCAGAACCAGGCCGGATCCCAGGCTTATGGTTCTTTCGTTCCGGCGTCACTCCCACCGAATCCCGCCATCCAACTCGATGACGAGCTGATCGGACTGCTCCTCGAAGCGAAGACAAAACTGGCCTATCTCAAAGGAGCTGCGAGGCACATTCCCAATATGGAGAGGTTCCTTGCCATGCATGTGCGCAAGGAGGCGCTCTTCTCGTCCCAGATCGAAGGTACGCAAGCCACGCTTGACGACATCCTCGACCCAACGCTTGTCCATGCGTGCAATCGCGACATTCTGGATGCGGTGGACAATGAGCAGGCAGTTTTATTTGCCGTGAAGCAGCTCCAGGACGTTCATGGGCTTCCCTTAAGTCTTCGGCTTCTTCGGGAGACGCACAAGGTACTCCTCAAGCATTCGAGAGGACAGGACAAATCTCCCGGAGATTTTCGACATTCCCAGAATTGGATCGGACCGACCGGCTGCTCGCTTCGAGAGGCTTCCTATGTGCCTCCCAACCCGGACGACATGACGCAGGCGCTCAATGCCCTGGAGTTGTATCTGCATGCACCGGATGCTTTAGACCCGCTGATACGTGCTGCGCTCATTCATTATCAGTTCGAGACGATTCATCCATTTTTAGATGGCAACGGTCGCATCGGGCGCCTCTTGATCCTGCTCTTTCTTATCGATCAGAAGGTCATTGATGCCCCTTACGTTTACATCTCGTATTTCCTTAAAATTCAGCGTACTCAATACTACGAACACCTGACTTCTGTTCGTGAGAACGGAACTTACGAGGAATGGGTGAAGTTTTTCCTTCGGGCAGCCGGCGAGGCTGCTCAGAATGCGATTGAGAGCATTGAAAAGCTCTCCACACTCGCTGCGGCTTGTCGAGAAAGGATCCTTTCGGGCGTTCGCGGGACCGCAGCTCGTGCCAAGCTGGAGCGGTTTCTGAGTTACCTCGAAGGGGCGCCGATCATTGAGATCAAGCGCACGGCGAATGATCTGGGCTGGAGTTTTCCGACCACGTCCAAATACGTAAGGATCTTCTGCGAGGCCGGCATCCTGAAGGAAATATCCGGGAGGTCGCGAGGACGGGTATTTGCGTTTGAAGACTATCTCGCTGTTCTTCGGAAAGACATGCAGCCGCTATGAGAGTCGGGCAGACACAGCTGCAGCTCACTATGACTAAAAAAACCGGATCCAAACCATGAAAGGCCGCAATCCAGGATTCATGGCAGAGCGCGTCGACGACCAAAAGAAAACTATGAATGGGCAACGCGGACTTTAATGCCCGCCTGAGACAGAGAGAAAGTCAATGCTGCACTAAGACGTCTTTTGGTAATAAGTCGAAAACGTAATCTGCATGCTCTCTAACCACATCCTTGATGCGGTGACCAAGAGGAACGACAAAAACTGTTGCACCTTCTCTTCTTGCGAATTTCATTGCTGGTACAAAGTCGCTGTCACCAGTAACAAGAACCAATATCTGGGCGATATGTTTCAATGTTAATGCTGCCATGTCCATACCGATTCGCATGTCCACACCCTTTTGCGAAATCCGAGGCCGAAGGTCATCAGCTTTGATAGTTAACTCCGATTGCTTTGTATTAAGGAGTTTGAGAGGAATTCCCCAACCTTCAAAGGACAACTCGCCTGCGCGGACCGCGAAAAAAGGTTCCTGTCGGATTTGTGATAACAACTGCTCTTGTCGTTTAGCGGTGGGAGAGATCGAGAAATCGCGGACCCCTCCTTGTAAAGGAACAGTTTCTTTGCCCTGAAAGGGAAGAGCATCGTAATAATAAATTCGATGTAAATGATGCTCTGCAAGCAGTGGGTGCGATTGTAGTGACGTCACCAAAGCTCGAACTTCATTTAATCCCATAGGCTGGGCGGCTGAACCCAACTTATGCTTCAGAAAACCAGCATCAATCAGAATCGCGTAATTCATAGGCACAAAAAAAGGGCGCTGCATCGGCCGGGAATCTAGTTCCCTGTTACATATCGCCGATGGCTGGCCCGTTTCTTACTGCGGGTAATTATCACCTAAAGTCAATGGTCTCGCAAGAGAGCATGTCAGAAAAAGGATGTTCAGGTATCTACGTGTTCGAAATAAGGGATAAAAGATGACTTGCAAGAAGATTCACGCAGGGCGAAACCGTAAATAACAGAAACGGCGCGAAACAGAAAGAAGGAGTTTCGCGCCGTTTGCGGAAAGAAAGAGAAGCTATTTCAGCGTGAAGACCACCGGAACGGATACCGTCATGGCTTTCGCGAGCGGAAGCTTCATGCCGACGAGTCCGTCGGCCGCCTGGAGCGCCGCACGGTTGAGAAGCACCGAATTGTGCTTTTCACCCACGGCAACCGAGCGGACCACGCCGTTTTCGTCAATATCGACGGTAAGAACGACACGGCCTTCAATGCCTGTCTGCCGGGCGCGTCTCGGATAGCGCTTATGCGCTTCAATTTCGCGCACGATGAGGGCAAGCGCTGTGGACTCGTCGCCGAGCGCAGCATTTCCGCCCGCGTTCGATACGCCGCCGGCACCGCCCGACGCAGCAAGACCATTGGTGCCCGTTGAGGCTTCGGAGGGCGCCTCATCAGCAGGCTGAGGCGCTTCAATCACAGGCTTCGGAGCCGGCTTCACCGGTTTGGGAGCAGGCTTGGGCGCAGGCTTCGGTACGGGCTTGGGCTTCGGAGGAGGTGGAGGCGGCGGAGGTTCCGGTTCTGGAGGCGGCGGCGGTTCGGGCTCTGGTTCCGGCTCCGGCTCCGGTTCGGGTTCAGGCTCCGGTTCCGGCGGGGGAGGCGGAGGCTCAACGACAGGTTCGGGTTCCGGTTCAGGCTCAGGTTCCGGCTCGGGTTTAGGGGGCGGTTCGGGCTTCGATTCCACCTCGAAGGTGCTCTCGTCGGCCGTATGCTCGATCAGCGGTTCCTCAACCTTCGGCTTCTCCTGAGGGTCCTCAATGCGGCGGAATTCCGTCACGGTGACGCGCTCGCGCAGAATCCCCTCGGGGAGACTCGGCACCGCAATCACCTTTTCGACCACATCGAGGCCTGCAGCGAGCACGGCCGCCACTGCCGCAGCAATGACGGAAATGCGTGCCGCCCGGGTGGCAAAATGGGACTCACCGCTCGCCATTGCCGCCCTCTTCAGCTGGCTCAGCAGGCGTCGAACCCGGATCGCGCGTGCTGATGACGAAGCGCCCGGCGCGCTTTACCTTGGCAAGGTCGAGCACCTTCACGAAAGCGGCAAAAGGCGCCTTTTCATCCATGTAGATGTTGAGGAGCTTGTCCGGATCCGCATCAAGCCGAAGGGAGAGTTCGTCAAGGGTCACCGGGTCGGTATTGACCGCATAGGTGCCGTCCGCCTTGACGGAGAGAAGAATTTCATTCCGCTCGTGGCTCGTCTCTGCATTCTTCGCTTCCGGGAGAATGATTTCCAGTACCGGACGAGAGAAGCTCATCGTGAGGACGAAGAAGATGATGAGCATGAAGAGACAGTCGATCAGAGGGGTGAGATCGATCTGGGGCTCCTCGTCAAAGCCGTCGAAGAAGCTCGAATTCATGGCGCGCTCCTCTTAGAGACCGGAATTTTCGTCGGCGCCTTTGGCGCGCTTCGCCCGGATCTTTCTCATCACTTCGAGCGCGCGGTAGCTGTGCTCGATCGCTTCAATATGAAAGCCCCTGAATTTGAGCATCAGGTAGTAGTAGCACATGAGGGTCGGGATCGCGACCGAGAGACCCATGATGGTGGTGATGAGCGCGGACCAGATGCCGGAAGCGAGGATCTGGGCGTTGGCGTGCGTGACGTCGCTCATGCTCTGAAAGACGTCGACCATGCCCCAGACGGTGCCGAGCAGGCCGAGAAGCGGGGAAACGACGGAGATGAGCTTCAGCCAGCAGAGACCGTTCGTGACGCGCTTGAAGTTGCGGTGAAAGAGGTAGCCCACTTCGGCGCGGATGTCGTCGGAGTGTTCGCCGTGCGTGGTGACGATTTCGTAGATGATGCGGATGAGCGGATTGGCCTTGTTCGGATCCACGAATCTCAGGCACCGTTCGTTGCCGCGTTCAAGATCAAGAAAGTCGCGGCGGAAATTGCGCCAGACGGCCGTCATGTAAATCAGCTGCCAGACGGCAAGGTAGACGGCAAAGAGGGCTACAAAGACAAGCGCTACGCCGGCCGGACCGATCATGGAATAGATGTAGGCGAGTCTGTCTGCTGAGAGTTCCATTTTTATGTTTCCCCTTCTTCTGCTTTGCCCCTCCGGGAGAAGGAGGGGCATCGAGGAGATAATCAGTTGAAGAATTGCTGCCAGGCCTTGACGGCGTCGATCGTGTCGAGGCGGTCGGGATGGTGTTCCGCGGCCTTCCTTCGGGCTTCGCGTTCGGGGGAGACTTCGCCGCCCATCATGGCCGACATGTGCGCGAAGAGTTCCGGGTCAATCCTGCCCTGGCAGAGGAAGGTGCCGGCGAGCTCAGCGTCGGGCGCGGAAGCGACGAGCGCTTCCGAGGTCTTCTTCATCCATTCCTGAGCGCGTTCAGCCTTCGGGTCGCCGCCCATCGTCGCAAAGCAGGCGATTTTCTTGCCGGCAAGCTTCGGAGCGACAGCCTTCGTGTCTTCCGGGGCCATGCCGCGGTCGCACCAGAAGAAGAGGCCGACGGGATTAAAGCCGGAGAGGTCCTCAGGGAGCTTCTCAGCCGTGGTGAGAAGCGCGTCCGGGAGGCTGTCCGCCACGGCATGGGCGATGACCCGCGTATTGCCGGTTTTGGAACTCACAATCAGAAGGGGCTTTGTCATTTCTTTTCGTCTCCGGAAGGAATCAGGCGCAGAACTTTTCGCGGTCGGCGAAGAACGCGGTCTTCACCGATTCGATGATCTGGTGGTTTTCGCGGCCTGCGTAGACGGAGAAGCTCACGCGGCCTTCGGCGTCAAAGAAGAGGACGGAGAGCGATTCGCGACCCATGAAGGGCATCGTGACGAAGGCGGCAGCCTTGATTTTTTCGTAGGCAATGTGGCCGCCCACAACCGCATCCTTCGCGAGGATGTTGTAGTAGCCCATGGCGCGCTTGCCGGTTGAGAGCTTTGCCGCGATTTCAAAGACGTGGCCTTCGTGGGTGATGAAGAGCGTGACTTTGTCCCAGGCAGCAAGCGCTGCCCAGACTTCGTCGAAGCGCTCGGTCATGTCGCCCGACACAAAGGAGACGCGGTCGGCGGGAAGACGCCGGGCGGCTTCGAGTTCGGTCATGCCGAGCTTGCTGGCAATGGAAGAGACCGTCACCGGGAACTTCGCGTTCATGAGTTCGTTGATGGTTGCGGCTTCGGCTTCCGTGGGGGTGATGCGTTCAATCGTCATTTGGGTTTCAATCCATGGGTATGAAAGGGGTTGGAAATGGCGCGTGCCTTATCAGGCATGCGCGTCGGCAATCGGGTTCTGGGGCTGCAGATCTCTCATCCTCAGCGCCCGGTCGCAGATGCCGAGGAGTTCGAGGTCGTGCGTAATGAGAAAGACCGCGCGACCGCGGGCGGCTTCATCCTTGAGGAGCTTTGCGATGCAGGCCATGTTGGCGCCGTCAAGCCCTGAGGTGGGTTCGTCAAGAATCAGAATGGCGGGGTTCTTCACCAGCGCGCAGGCGATGACGACGCGCTGCTTTTCGCCGCCCGAGAGGCTCTGCGGGTGTCGGCCCGCAAGATGCGTGAGGTTGAGGCTCTTCAGAATCTCATCGGCGCGCCGGATCTGGCTTTCGGAGAGCTTGACGCGCGCAAAGCGCTGCCAGAAGCCCTTTCTGGCGTTGAGCGCAGCAATGCCCGCTTCCATCGCGCAGATCACTTCCTCGCGCACGGTGCGCATCTGAAGCTGATGGTCGGCGTTCTGGAGCACCAGCCCCGAATGCGGCATGAGGCCGCCTTCGCCTACGGCGCTGCCGCAGACGGCAAACGACCCTTCGGCCTTGTTGAGCCCCGTGAGAATGCGGGCGAGCGTGGTTTTGCCCGTGCCGTTGCTCCCGATCAGGGCCGTGACGCCTGCCGGTACTGCAAAGGACGCGTCCGTAAAGACGGGCTTTTCGGGCGTATAGGCAAAGGACATGCGGTTTGCGGAGAAGACGCTCTGCGACTCCTCCGCTTCAGGAACCGTTTTCCCAAAGGCAACGTCAATGGGCGAAAGCGTTTCGCGGGGATCCGGGACATCCGCCCGGCGAAGTCCCCAGCGGGCGCGCAGAGCGTCGTTTCTGAGCATTTCCCAGGACCCTGACGCTTCAATCCTGCCCTTCGACATGACGATCACTTCGTCTGCAACGTCCTTAAGCCAGTAGAGACGGTGGTCGACGACGAGAATGGCCGCGCCTTCCTTTTTGAGTTCGCCCATCGTGACAGCAAGCGACTCCGTCGCTTCCGGGTCAAGATTGGCGCTCGGCTCGTCGAAAATGAGAACGCGGGGGCCGAGCGCAAGAATGCTCGCGAGCCCCACCTTCTGCTTCTGGCCTTCGGAAAGCTCGTGAATGTCCTGCTTGAGGAGGTCCGTGATGCCGAGCCTGTCGGCGGCGGCAAGCACGCGCTCTTCAATCGTTTCGGGAGCCACGCCGCGGCTTCTCAGGGCAAAGGCGATTTCGTCGCCGACGTTCAAGGCGAAGAACTGCTCTTCAGGATCCTGAAAGAGCGTGCCCACATGTTCGGCGAGTTCGGCGACGGGCGTTGCAGAAACATCGCACCCGGCAACGTTCACGGAACCGATTACTTTGCCGCCGTAGATCTGCGGGCAGAGGCCGTTCGCGAGCCGCATGAGCGTCGTTTTGCCGCAGCCGGAGGCGCCCGTCACGACCTTGAGTTCGCCCGCGTGAACCGTGAGCGAGATGTTTCTCACGGCCTCTTCAGAAGTGTTCGCGTAGACGTAGGAGACGTTTTTGAATTCAATCATCGGCATCGAAATCGTCTCCCGATTAATGCATCATGGTGATCTTGGCGGCCCAGATGTGGCGGAGGAAGATTTCCGCAAGGACCGTGAGGACGGTAAAGACGAAAAGGAACGAAAGCACACGCGCATCGATCGTCTTCATCGTGCGGCCGTCGGTGCGCATCGTGCGCTTCGTCGTGCCGAGGCCCTTCAGCTCCGAGGCCACGCCGAGGGTTTCGGACGACTTGAGCGCACGGAAAAGAATGGGGGCGAGGATGAGGCGCGCGCAGAGAAGCGGACGGCAGGTCATCATCACGGGGCCCACGGGCCAGCCGCGGATGCGAAGCGTCTCCCAGACCTGACGAATGTCGTTCGTGAAGGTCGGGATGAAGCGGAGCATCACCGCGGTCGGGAGGAAGATGCAGAAGGGAAGGCGAATGCGCTCGAGCGTTGCAAGGAGATCCTCAACGCGGGTCGTCATCGCAAGCACCATGACGACATTCATCATCGAAAGGCCGCGCATGAAGGGAACAAAGAGTGCGCGCAGCGTGATGCCGCCCATGGCCGGAAGCCACTCTTCAAGCAGAAGACCGAAAAGCGCGGCAATCGCCATCATCACAGCCATGAGGCCGTAGAGAACGGCGAGGAGCCCCGGGCGCTTGAGGTAGAGCGCATAGACGAGGGTTGACGCGAAGATGACGATCTGAGAAATGACGCCCGAGCAGGCAACGGTAAGAATGGCCACGACGAGCGTGACGGCAAGCTTCGTCCTTGCGTCGAGGAATTTGAGCACGCTCGAGTCGGCGCCTTTAGCGAACAAAGCCCGCATGCTTGAGTTCTCCAACAGTTTTCCAGCCGAACCAGAGGCCGAAGAGGGATCCGAGGTAGCCGCAGGCGACGATCGGGATGATGATCGTGATGAGTGCAGGACTCTCACGCATGAAGAGGTAGGAAACGCCTAGCGACAATCCTTTGCTCATGAGGTCGTACATGCCGACCGCCACCCAGGGGGCCCAGCGCTTGCCAGCACCGCCGGTGAGCCAGACCGCGGCCTCGCCGATGAGCGCAGCGGCGAGCGCCGCCGGGAGAAGCGTGAGGCTGCCGCCCAGAAGACAGACGCTCACGATCATGGAAATGATCGTGAAGAGAAGGAGCGTCCCCCATTTCGGAACCTTTGTGAGGAGAACAATCATGAGGGTCGTGTAGACCAGATTCTTCGCGACGAGTCCGATGGGATTCATGCCGCCGCCCGCCAGGGCGATGAGGAGGCTTGAGAGCTTTGCCGCAGCGGCAAAAACGCCGATGAGGACGAGCTCGCGCGCTTCCCAGTAGCGTTTGATGGGGGGATTCATCGTGAGGCACCCACAGAGGTTTCGAAAGGGGAGAGGCGACCACAGTCCCTGCGGTCGGGAAAACCGCAGGGACTGGGATCAACACTCAACAGGACATGAGTGTCTGGTTAGAAGCGGGCGTTCAACTTCGCAGCAACGTAGCGGCCGGGCTCGTAGATGGAGGTCGAATCCTGGTACTTCTTGTCGAAGACGTTGTAGAAGCCAAAATCAGCCGAGTACTGCTTCTGAGCGCCGAAGGACACGCCGGCAGTCAGATTGAAAGTCGTGGCGCCGCCCAGGCGGTAGTCCTGTTTGTGGCTGTTTTCCTCGTATTCGCAGGCCGTCTGGCTGTGCGCATACCAATCCGTGCGCAGGAGATAGCCGCCGAAGTCGCGGTTCCAGCGAACGCCGTAGCGCGCCCAGAATTCCGGCGTACCGGTCTTGTAGGTCTTGAAACCGACTTCATCTTCATACTGGCGGCGAACCCAGGTCAGATTGGCATAGGGTTCGATGCCGGACTGCTGGATGTTCCAGCTCGCAGCAAGCTCAATACCAAAAGACTTCGCTTTCGCAACGTTCTGATACTGACTGACACTTCCTTTCTTAACGGTAGTGATGTAATCGTCAAAGAGACTGAGGAAGGCTGCGCCGTCAAGGACAATGCCGCCATTGACATGGCGGAAACCAAGTTCGAAGTTGTCGGACGTTTCTGGCTTGAGATCAGGATTGTTATAAGTTGTGCCTGAACTGCCCATATTCGTCGGAATGTAGAGCTCCTGAAGAATCGGAGAACGGAAGCCCTGCGCCCAGGATGCACGGAATGTTGTGTTTTCAACGCCGTTATAAAGTACGCCGAAATTGAATACAACCTTATCGTCGTGTCGTTTTTCAGCATCGTTATGGCTATCAAGTTCTGGAACGCCGCCTTGATGCTGGCCGATCATCGGATTGTTTACGTCGGAATGGTAGGTCTTATATGTACTGTTAGCATCCATCTCCGATTTGACATACGTGTAACGTGCGCCGTAATTGAAGATGAAATCGCCATACGTTGATTCCATTGCCGCAAAAAGAGCGTGCGTCTGAGAATTCCCGTTGTAAGGGGTATGTTTGTCGTAGGTATATGAAGGTTGTAACGCCATCATCGTAGTGATCGTGGTGGACGTGGCGTCAAGCTTGTCGTATTCGAATTCGTAGCCGGTAATCAGGTAATGGTTGTCGCCGAGCTGCCAGTCGGTTTGAGCTGAAAACCCGTACTGGTCAATCGTATTGTCCGCCATCGGCATAGTATTGATCACATTGGGAACAGGCACAAAGTTCGTCATCTCCTTCTTGCTCTTCTGATAGAAGGCATCCAGGCGAACGCGGACCAGGTAATCGTTGATGTTCTTCGATTCCGAGAACATGCCAAACTTCGTACGCTTCCATTCTGGAACATGTACGTAGAAGCCAGGATTCGTTACGTCGATGGAATCGAATTCGTGGTCAAAATGGTCAACGGTGAAGCCGACCTGATTGTTTTCATTGATGTCGTAAGCAACGAAAAGATTGGCCGACTTGGATTCAAAGCCGGTTCCATCGAGATCGCCGACGGGCGTGCTGAGCTCGTTGCCCTTTTCATAGGCAGCGCCCAGGCGATAGTGCCAGCCATTCGCCTGCCCTGAGAGCGAAGCCGAAGCCTGGGAGCCATTTGAAGAGGTGTCTCCGCCAAGAGAGACATCCGCCTGGAAGGCTTTTTCACCCCCCTTCTTGGTAATGATGTTGATCGCGCCGCCGATGGCGTCGGAACCGTAGAGAACCGAAGCAGGTCCCTTGATGACTTCAATGCGCTCAACCATGGACGGGTCGATGAGCATCGGCGAGCCGGACATGGATTTATGTTCAGCGATTTTCTGACCATCAATCATGACGAGCGTGTGGAAGGCATTTTCACCGCGGATGCCGACGCGTTTGATGCCCTGGCCGCCGTCATTATTGATGCGAACGCCGGGGATGTCTTTCAGCAGCTCGCCGATCGTGCGGGCTTCAGAGCGAGCAATCTCTTCAGCGGTGACAACCGAAACGGACATATTGACGTCCATGAGTTCCTTCTCAACGCGGCTAGCCGTCACCTTGACGTCTTCCGTCGTGACATCAGCAGCCTGTGCTGTACCCATGGAAAGAATTGCCGCGGAAAGAGCGCTCGCGAGCATGCAAAGTTTCTGTGCTTTCATGATTGATATCGGGTGGTAGAAGTTTTCTTGGTTTTTCTTTTTGGGGTGTTTGGTACCGGATTCCTCAGGCCAGATGCGCGGGGGCTCCGGGATGTTTGGCCTGAGCCTTTGACTTTGCAAAGCCCATAGGATCCTTGAGAAGCGCATCGACTTCCTCAGGCTTGAGGTCCTCAAGAATGCAAAGAACATCCTCGCGCTTGACGCCTGTTCCCATGTGATCGAGCTTTTCCTGCGGCATGTCCTTAAGGGCCGAGATGAGCATCGGTCGCGGCATCATGCGGGCCATGTCGCGAATGCTTGAGGGAATGCGGGAGATCATGGCGGCGAGCGACTCGAGCGTGACCGGGCCCTTGCCCATTTGCTTCATCGCGTCGGGCGAGCCCATGTCCATCGGCATGCCGACGGGCTCTGCTCCCGGGAGCATGGGTTCGAGCCAGTTCATGAGGAGCTGCGCGAGCGTGACGTGCCAGTACTGGCCGGCAACGGTCTGGTAGTACCACTCGCCCTTCTTGACGAGGAGGCCCGCTTCAGCCCACTGCTTGAGGAGTGGTGCGGCCATGCCTTCGAGATCGACGTTGCCGAAGGCGCGGCTGATTTTGGCGAGGCTGATGGAGCCCGATTCCATGTCTGCGGAAATCGTGCGCAGGAGGTGCCAGTTGGGCTTCGGCGCCATGAGGAAGGCCGCGGGCTTTTCGCCCTTTTCGAGGATCGCGTAGTAGTCGGCGAGCTTCCTTTCCATCATGAAGGCGTTGCCGAAGAGGCGTCCGCCCGCGCCGCACCCGAAGGCGAGGCAGTCGCAGGCGCTCTTTCCCAGTGCGTTGTAGATGTTGCGTTCGCGGGTGCTGTTGGCCCAGTGGTTGTTGGAGAGCCGGCGCCAGTTCTGGTCCGTGAGGTATTCAACAGAGCGCGCGAACATGTCGGCTTTCTGCGCCTGACCGGCGGCGGCAGGGAGCTTCCCGTTCGCGATGTAGCGCGCAAGCGGCGACTTTTCAAAGACGTTGAGCTGATAGCAGTCGATGCCGTCGAGCGGAAGGCTTGCCGCCGTTTTCAGGTCGTCCTCCCAGATCTCCATCGTCTGGCCGGGGAAGCCGTAGATCAGGTCGAGCACCACGGCGGAGTCGTCGTAAGAGCAGAGCTTGTCGAGGCGCTTCAGAATCGTTTCGCGGTCGTCGACGCGCTGCACGGACTGGCGGACCTTGCTGTTGAAGGTCTGAACGCCCAATGAGAAGCGGTTGACGCCGCCTTCAAGCGCCGCCTCCATCTTGGCGTCGGAGAAGTTGTGGATGCGGCCTTCGAGCGTAATTTCGCAGTCGTTCGCGAGCGGCAGGTACTTCTTCAGGGCGCCGAGAACGAGACGAAGGTCATCGGGAGCAAAAGCGGTCGGGGTGCCGCCGCCGAAATAGACGGCATGGACGGGGTAGGCCTTCTGCGATGCCTTGTCCGACCACATTTCGATTTCGCGAACGAGCTTCTTCGCATATTCGTGAACCGCTTCTTCCTTGTAGGGGTTCTGATAGAACATGCAGTAAAGGCACCGCGTTTCGCAGAAAGGAACATGGATGTAGGCAAGAGACTTCGCCGTGCGGGGCGTCTCCGAAAGTTCAAGAAGGCGCTTTCTCGCGTCCTCGCCGAGAAGGGGCATTCCGCCCGGTCCTGAATGGATGGCGGCTTTGGCCTTAAAGGCATTGTGAAGGGGATCTTCGGCGTTCGCGAAGAAGGCTTCGGGTGCACGGGATTTCACCGCCTCGTTCATTTCTCGCGCTCCAGCCTCGAAGGTGGAGGGGGCTTTGGCGGATGCACCGGAAGGATGATTCATCATGACTGACCGCTCGCGGGGTAGGTCTCGCTCCTGGAAAGCCTTGCGGTGGAGGCATCTCAAAGCGAAAAGTAAACACTTCTGAGAAGCGCAATCGAAATAAAAATGAGAATGCTTCTCAACGGCGCGAGTATATCGGTATAATGTTAGAAATGTCAAACATTGTTTCAGTCGTCACTCATTGAAATGACGAGTGACAGGCTCTGTCTTCGGGCAGAATTCAAAAGAGAGGAAAAACCCGGAGAAGAGAACGCATGCCGGCTGAGATTCAAAATCAAAAAGTGCGCGGCGGTCCGGTCAAGACTTCCGAAAAGGGCATCTCCACCACGCCCAAGCGCCAGAACTATCTCAAGTACATCTACCTTGAGGAACAGGAAAACGGTCATGCCAGGGCCTGCCGTATTAACGAGCAGCTCGGCGTGACGCGCTCGACCGTTGCGCTTACCTTTCGCGAGCTGAGAGCGGAAGGCTTCATCACTTACGAACCCTACAGTCCGATTCGCCTCACGGACAAGGGCCGCGCCATTGCCGAAGCCATCGTTCGGCGTTATTCGGCCGTGAAGCACTTCAGCCGCACGGTGCTCGAGCTCGATGAGGCCATGTCGGAGAAAATTGCCTGCGAACTCGAACACGTGATTTCAGATGCCATTGCCGAGCGGCTCCTTGAGGTTGCTAAGGTCCATGCAGAGCGCACCTCTGACGCAACGGCTTCCGAGCGCGGCTGACGGGTACCTCTCTCAGTATTTACTTTTCCCCCTTGCTTCCATGTAATGCTCCGGACGATCAGAAAGTCCGGGGAAGACCCGAAAATGCAAAAGACCAGACCCCTTATCGTCATCAGTTCCCGTACGGGCAACACCATGATCCTCGGCCACGCGATTGCGGATGCGCTCCCTGGAGCGCTTCTCGTGAAGCCTTCTGAATTGCCGGAGGATCTCTCGCCTTTTAATCCCGTTCTTCTCGGCTATTGGCGCGACCTCGAGGAGGCGCCCGTCGACATGCGCGCCATTGCTTCACGCTTTGAAGGCAAGACCATCGGGTGCTTCGCCACGATGGGAAGCGACGTGAACGACCCGGACTCGCAGGCCTGGATGAAGCGCACGGCCGAAGGCCTCGCTGCCGCCGGAAAGAACAATACGCTCGCGCAGACCTTCATCTGCCGCGGCCGCATCGATCCCGCACAGTTTGAAAAGATGACGAAGATGATGGGCGGCGTCGTGAGTCCCGAGCGCGCGGAAAAGCGCCGCGAAAGCGAAACCCACCCCGATCGCCTGGATCTCGCGAAGGGCGCGGAAATCTTCCGCAGCGTCTTCGGCGTGAATTTCTAAAGCATCTGATTTTCCGGATTCAGTGTCCACACCTATTCCAACGAAAGGAACCCAAAAGTGAGCGTCCCTGCCGTGCGGTTTGATGCCGTCGAAAAACGCTACGCTTCCGGAACGCATGCGCTCCGGGGCGTGAGCTTTGATGTCGAGGAAGGCGAATTCTTCGGTCTTCTTGGTCCCAACGGCGCCGGAAAGACCACGCTGATCACGTGCCTTGCGGGGCTCGCGACGCCAACGGGCGGGAGGATCTTCGTGAAAGGCATGGACGTGCGCGAGAACCGCCGTGCAGCTTCTCTTTCGCTCGGGATCGTGCCGCAGGAAATCACGTTTGATCCCTTCCTCACCGTGCGCGAGACACTGCGCTTTCAGTCGGGATACTGGGGGATTCGAAAGAACGACGACTGGATCGATGAGATCCTTTCCAACCTCGGTCTTGCGGACAAGGCGGACGCCTCCATGCGGGCGCTTTCGGGCGGCATGAAGCGGCGCGTTCTCGTTGCGCAGGCGCTTGTTCATAAGCCCCCCGTCATCGTGCTCGACGAGCCGACGGCGGGCGTCGACGTTGAACTTCGCGAGCACCTCTGGGACTTCATCGGGCGCCTTCATAACGAGGGCCGGACGATCATCCTCACCACGCACTATCTCGCGGAAGCGCAGTCGCTCTGCGGGCGGATCGCCATCATGAAGAAGGGAGAGGTCGTGGCGCTCGACCGCACGGAAGCGCTCCTTTCGCGCTTTGACGGCCGGGTGCTCCGCTGCAGGATTCTTGAGGGCGAATTTCCAAAGTCGCTCGAAGGCGACCTCATGCGGCGGCACGGCGCAGACATTGCGCTGAGGCTTGCCGACGCCGATGATGCGCTCGCGAAGCTCGAGGCGCTTCGCGCCGCCGGCGTTCGAATTGAAAACCTCACGGTCGGACAGCCCGACCTCGAGGATGTGTTCCTTGCGCTCACGGGAGCCTGATCAAATGTGGATACCGTTTCGCACGCTTTTCCTCAAGGAAGTCGTCCGCTTCATGAAGGTGTGGCTTCACACCATTCTTGCGCCCGTGCTTACGGGCGGGCTCTACCTCGTTGTCTTCGGCGAGGCGCTCTCGAAGCACCTTCCGGTTTATGAGGGCGTCTCCTATACGGCCTTCATCATCCCGGGCCTCATCATGATGACGGTGCTTCAGAACGCCTTTTCCAATACGGCGAGCTCCTTCATTCAGTCGAAGATTTCCGGGAACCTCGTCTTCATCCTGCTCCCTTCCATTCCGGGACCGGCTGTTGCCGCCGCCTACATCTGCGCGAGCTTCGTGCGTTCGATGCTAGCGGGCGCGGGGCTCTATCTCTTCTGCGCGCTCTGGGCGGCACCTCCCGTGAAGGAGCCGCTCCTCATTCTCTCCTTTGCGTTCTTCGGCTCCATGATCATGGCCTCGCTCGGTCTCATCACCGCGCTCTGGGCGGAAAAGTACGACCAGATGGGGGCGGTGATGAATTTCGTGGTGATGCCGCTCACCTTCCTCTCTGGCGTCTTCTATTCCGTTGAGTCGCTTCCGCCCGTGTGGCAGGCGGCGAGCAAGCTCAATCCCTTCTTCTACCTCGTCGACGGCTTCCGGTCGGGCTTTTTCGGCACCGGCGACATCAATCCCTGGGGGAGCCTTGTGATTGTCGGCGTCACGGCGCTCGCGACAATGGCGCTGGCAGTGATTCTGCTTACGAAAGGCTGGAAGATCCGCAACTGACCATGAAGGGCGGATTAAATTAGATGATTGTTCTTTATGGATAAAATTTAATTATGGCTGTAAGCTTACAAGCATAAGCTTACAGCCATAATTTTTTTGGGGGAACTCATCGAACCCATGCCTTTTCCTTTCTATGAGCGCAAGCGCGAGCTTGATGTCTTGTCGAAAATGTCGGAGCAGGCTGCCGGCGACTGCAGTCGAATGCTGGTCCTGACCGGCCGTCGACGCATCGGGAAGACAACGCTTTGCAATCGCGCGTTCTCAGAATCGGCCTTGAAGTATCTTTTCTTCTTCATCAGCAGCGAAAAGACCGAGGCCGCCAATCTTGAAGCGTTCTGGCGAGACAACGCAGGGTTCCTCGGCATGGATGGGCTGCCGGTCAACTTCGCAACATTCGCAGAACTGATGGAATTTCTGCTGCAGCGCTCCGCGAGCACGCCCCTGGTGCTTGTGATCGATGAATTTCAGAATTGCGCTTCAGTTGCGCCTTCCTTTATGAGCGACCTGCAGCGCCTGTGGGACAAATGGAGAAAGCGCTCCAGGATGCTCCTGGTTCTCACGGGCTCGGTGGCGAGCGCGATGAGAGAGATCACGGAAGGAACAAATGCGCCGCTTTTCGGACGCGCGAGCGCAAAGCTCATTCTTCAGCCTTTTCCGACAGATGTCATTAAAGGAATTTTGACGGACTACCACGCCGACTGGCGTCCGGAAGAGCTCCTCACGCTCTATACGCTGGCGGGCGGCGTCCCCAAGTACCTTGAACTTTTGATGGAAGCCCGGAAATTTACAATTGAGGAGATGATTTCGTATGCAATAGAACCGGATTCGTTCTTTACGACTGAGGGCGATAGGCTGCTCAGAACGGAATTTCGCCGGGACTACAGTGTGTATTTCTGCATTCTGGAGCGCATTGCGGCAGGAAAAACCAAGCGTCAGGAGCTGGTCTCGGCTTTCCCGTCTGATATCAGCGGACAACTCTTTAAGCTCGAGGACTATTTCCATCTCATCAAGCGGGAGAATCCGGTCGGACGGCAGAAGAACTCCAGGAACTTCCGCTTTGTGATGGCTGACGACTACCTGCATTTCTGGTTCCGATTCATTTATCCGAATCTCGGCCTGATTCAGCAGGGAAGCACTGCCCGTCTGGAGAGGAAAATTCTCGACGAGCTTCCTGACTACACCGGACGCCACGTGCTTGAGCGCTGGTTCCGGACAAAGCTTTGGGAAAGCGGCAATTTCACCGAAGTTGGTCCCTGGTGGGATGCGTCTCTCAAAGGAGAGAATGAAATCGACATCGTGGCGATCAACCCCTTTGACAAAGAGGTTCTTTTTGGAGAGGTCAAGCGCCGCAAATCGAATATCGACCTGGATCTTCTGAAGCAAAAGTCGTTTGCGTTCCTCTCGCAGAATCCTGAATACCGGAAATATGACGTGCGCTGCGAGGCCTACGGCATGGAAGATATGTAGGTAAGGGAGAACCTGTTTGCATTCTTCGCTGAGGATTAGTCGCAAAGGCCTGCGTCCTTCTGCTCGAACGCATTGCGTGCGAAAGTCTTTCTAAAAAACTCGGGTTTTCACGTATCAATGATCTCCAATTTATTGATCTCTCTCAAGAAATATGTCGTATTTTCCCGATTCCCGTGATGAAGGACTATAAGGAAGTCATCACGCCATATCTGACCTCCGGGAAAAGGCGGCAGACCTCTCCCGGACGTACGGAATCAGATATGGCTTTTCGGGTCAGACTCTGGAAGTCGACTCATTCAATAAGGAGAGAGATATGAAAATTCAGCTGATCGCCGGCATCGTCTGCTCGATCTTTGCCGCTGCAGCCTCTGCGGCTCCGGTGACGACCGAAGGGACCGGTGTGGGCAAGCACGGCGACGTGACGGTTGCCGTGACTTTCGACAACGGCAAGATCCAGAACATCAAGGTTGTTAAGGAACAGGAAAACCCGGTTCTCGCGAAGAAGGTCTACACGGATCTGAAGGATCATGTTCAGGCAACGAATTCCGTTGATGTTGATGTGATCTCGGGCGCCACCTTCACATCGAAGGGGCTCCTCGCCGCTGTGGCGGATGCGGCTAAAAAGGCGGGCGTGACGCTCGGCAAGGCCGATCAGAAGGCGCTGAAGAAGGTTGCGAAGGACCTCCCGAAGAACGCGACCTATGATGTTGTTGTGATCGGCGCGGGCGGCGCGGGGTTCTCGGCCGCCATTGAAGCGAAGAACGCGGGCGCTTCCGTTGTGCTTCTTGAAAAGATGCCTGCCGTCGGCGGCAACTCCCTCATTTCGGGCGCCGAAATGAATGCTGCAAAGAACTGGGTTCAGCCCGTTCTCGGCATCACGGACGATTCGCCTGAACTCCACGCAAAGGACACGTACCTCGGCGGCGACAAGAAGGGCGACATGAAGGTGATCAACGTCATGACGGGCAATGCCCTTGACGCTGCGCTCTGGTGCCGCGACTACCTCGGCGTGCGCTTCGAGCCCGACAACCTCTTCTTCTTCGGCGGCCACAGCCGCAAGCGCGCTCTGATCCCGGTGGGCCATACCGGCACGGAATTCATTTCGAAGTTCCAGGCGAAGGCCGATGAACTCGGCATCCCGGTCATCACCAACATGAAGGCCGAGGAGCTCATCAAGGATAAGGACGGCCGCGTTGTGGGCGTCAAGGCCACGATGGACGGCGCCGAATACACCTTCAATGCGAAGGGCGGCGTAGTTCTCGCGACGGGCGGCTTCGGCGCGAACCCGAAGATGGTCGAGCACTACAACCCGAAGATCGACTCGCGCTTCAAGACGACCGATGCCCCGGGCACTACGGGTGAAGCCCTCTACATGGCTCAGCGGGCCGGCGCCGAACTCGTCAACATGCAGTACATCCAGACCTACCCGATCTGCGACCCGATTTCGGGCGTGATCGAGCTGATCGCGGATGCGCGCTTTGACGGCGCCATCATGCTCAACCAGGAAGGCAAGCGCTTCGTCGAGGAGCTCGGCCGCCGCGACGTGCTCTCCGAAGCCATCCTCGCGCAGACGGGCAACTACTGCTGGGTGCTCTGGAACGACAAGATCGGTGCAGTTTCAAACACCGTCAAGGAACATCCGACGGAATACGATGCCTTCACGAAGCAGGGCATCATGAAGACCTGCGACGACTTGAAGTGCATCGCCGACTTCACGAAGATTCCGTACGAATCGCTCAAGGGCACGGTTGACCGCGTCACCTCCATGGCCGGGAAGGGCAACGACAAGGACTTCCACCATCGTGCAGGTCTCGTCGACATGAGCCAGGGCAAGTACTACGTGATCAAGGCCGTCCCCTCGGTGCACCACACCATGGGCGGCGTTCGGATCAACGAGAAGGCCGAGGCCCTCACGGCTGACGGCAAGGTGATTCCGGGCCTCTGGGCCGCGGGCGAAGTGACGGGCGTCACGCACGGCACGAACCGCCTGGGCGGCAATGCCTACACGGACATCATCGTCTTCGGCCGCATCGCCGGCAAGGCGGCTGCTGAAGCCGCGAAGTAATCGTCGATGAGAGAAGCCTCCTACGGGAGGCTTCATCGAGGAGTCCGGGCCGCGTTGCGAAGACTCTCTTCGCGGCGCGGCTCATTCTTTGAGGAAGCGGTTGACGCTCGGCCAGAAGTCCGATTTTTCGTTGAGGGAAAGCGCTAAACGGAGTTGCAGCGTAGCGTAGCCGACATTGGTGAAGCGCATCAAAAGGCTGGGCTTCGTTTCGAACTTTTCCGGAGCGATGAGCTTAATTCGAATGGGATTCGTGAACGGGTCGTGATTGAGCGTTTCCGAGGGACTTCCTGAAAACGGCGCATCCGGATCTTCTTCATCTTTGTCCTCCTCGTCGTCCTCGTCATCGCCTTCATATTCTTCTTTTGGAAGAAGCCGCGTTTTCCATGGGAAGAGCCTGAGCTCAGCCGCTGTGATGGGAGAGATCCCGTTGACGGGGGAAACGGCGAGAAGCCCCCGGGCGATGATGCCGATCGTAAGCATCAGGGTTTCAAGCGCCTCCGGAGAAAGGACGTCGCTGCGGATGAGCACCGTGGTGGAAGACGCCTTGAAGAGAGGCTTCCCGCCGGGATTCATATCGCAGTCGCCCCTGAGCACCAGGGCGCCGTAGAGTTCGGCGATTCCGAGCGCGAGTTCGAGATCTTCGTTCTTGCCGCCGGTGACGGCGATTTTCCAGACCTGGGGAAGACGTTCGCCCTGAGGCCGAAGCCCGGAGAAATCGAGCGGAAGATCGAAGGGAAGCATCAGCGCGTCCTCGCGGAGCTTCAGGACCTTTGCGCGACAACGCTCTTTCCAGGCCTCAGCCATGCCGTTCCTGCGCGTGGCGTCGAGGTCGTCCAGAAGCGACTCGTACCGAAGGAGAAAAAGCGCCGCCCGGGCGGCTCGGGAAAGTTTTCCCGCCTTATCAAAGTCAACGGACTCAAGGCCGATCTTCTCCCGGAAGGCTTCTGCCGCGGCAGCCGCAGCCGCGCGAACCGCTTTGCTTTTCTCTGACATCAGCTTCTCCGGCAAAGCGCTTTCGATAAAGACGAGAATATCCTTCTCCGCGGCGCCCGCCTTCGAGAGCCGTGCGATGCCGTCCGTGACGCCGAAAACGGAAATGCTGAGGTTTTCGGGGTGAAAAACAATGCGCTCAAGCGCCTTGCTGACGGGACTCTGCTTTCTCATGGAAGCCTCCTTTCTTTCTCTCACAGGTTTAATGGTAGAGGGGTCTGCGTCGAAAAATGGCGCAGCAAAGATTCCGGAAAGCTGAGTTGAGACGCTGTATGAAAGAGAAAAATCAAGAGGAAATCTGATCTCGGTTGTAATACCTGCGGTGCTTACCCGCAGTAAGAACCGCCGGCTCAATCCATAATCCAGGGATCAATCACGAACTCCCATTCTCTCTCTCAAGGAGATTCCCATGCAGCGGCGCACACTCATTGGTTCAACGTTATCCATCCTCTTCGCTTCTGCGCTTCTCGCCGGGTGCGGGGATAAGGCCGGCGACGCCGCCGGCGGCGCAGCTCCGGAAAAGAAGGAAATCACGCTCGGCGTCACGGCGGGTTCTTCCGAAGAGATCGCCGAACAGGTGGCGATCGTTGCCGCGAAGAGGGGCCTTACCATTCACGTGAAGACCTTCGGCGACTACATTGCGGTCGACACCGCGCTCGCGCAGGGCGACATCGACCTCAATGCCTTCCAGCACGAGCCCTATCTCGTCAACTTCAACGCCAAGAACAACACCGACCTGATCGCGATTGCGAAGACCTATCTCGCGCCGATCGCGGGCTACTCGAAGCGCTGGAAGAGCGTCAATGAGGTGCCTGACGGCGCCACCGTGACGGTTCCGAACGATCCGACGAACGAAGGCCGCGCGCTCTATGAGCTCTCGCGCCTCGGGTGGATCAAATTGAAGGAAGGCGTTTCGACGACGAAGCTGACGCCCAGCGACATCATTGCGAACCCGAAGGGCATCAAGCTCGTGGAGCTCGAGGCCGCGCTTCTGCCGCGGTCGCTCGACGACACGGACGTCGCGATCATCAATGCGGGCTACGCGATCAGCGCCGGCCTCAACAGCCAGAAGGATTCGATCTTCGTTGAATCGACCGAGACGAGTCCCTACGTCAACATCATTGCGGCGAGGAAGGGCACTGAAAAGGATCCGGCCTACCTGAAGGCGGTCGAAGCCTTCCGCTCGCCCGAAATCAAGGCCTTCATCGAGAAGACCTACAAGGGCTCGATTGTTCCTTCGTGGTAATCGAAAGCTTCTCGCCTCACCTTCATCCCTTCGCAGCACCCTAAGGACATTCTTTACATGCGCATCGAAAAGGCCGTCATCCGTCAGATGAAATTGCCCTTCAAGACGGGCTTCCGCACGAGCTTCGGCACGACCGTCGTCAAGGACTTTCTCCTGGTTGAGCTCTACGACGCCAAAAGGCGTTTGGGGCTTGGCGAATGCTCGGCCTTCATGCGTCCCTGGTACAACGAAGAGACGACGGTGGGCGCACGCTATGTGATCCGGGAATTTCTCCTCTCTGAGCTCCTCCGGAGCGAGGAGATTGCGTCGCCCGAAGCGTTTTTCGATCAGACGGCGTGGATTCGCAGAAACCGCATGGCGAGGTCTGCAGTTGACTGCGCGCTCTGGGATCTCTGGAGCCGTGAAAAAGGCATTCCGGAGTGGCGCGCGCTCGGCGGCACTAAGAATGTGATCGAGTCCGGCGTGTCGCTCGGCATTGAAAAGTCGCCGGCGGAGCTCTTGAAGACCATTGAAAAGTATCTGGGCCAGGGCTATCGGCGTGTCAAATGCAAAATTGCGCCCGGCTTCGACCTCGAATACCTGCGCGCGGCACGCCGTGAATTCGGCGACATCATGCTGATGGCGGATGCCAATTCAGCTTATACGCTCGACGACATCGACACCTTCCGTGCGATGGACGAGCTCGACCTCCTCATGATCGAGCAGCCGCTCGCAAGCGACGACATCGTCGACCATCGGCATCTGCAGGCGGCGATCCGCACGCCGGTGTGCCTCGACGAAAGCGTCGACTCGGTCGACGACGCGAGGCGTGCTATCGAGCTCGGAAGCTGCAAGGTCATCAACATCAAGGTGGCGCGCGTGGGCGGCCTCACGGAAGCGCGCCGCATTCAGGAATTTGCCGCCCGTCACAACGTCGGCTGCTGGTGCGGCGGAATGGTGGATGCGGGCGTTGCGCGCGGGCACAACATTGCCGTCGCGACCCTTCCCAACTACGTCTACCCGAACGACATTCCGTCGTCGGACCGCTACTACGCGGACGACCTGGTGACGCCCTCGACCTTCATCGACCGTGAGGCCCATATCACCGCATCGGAACGCCCGGGCACGGGGTTCGAGCCCGACTGGGCGGTGATCGAAAAGCATACGGTCGAAAAAGAAGTTCTCACCAGAGCCGACCTCTGACTCATCCATTCATCACGGAGAGGATCTCTTTCTCCTGTTCCGTAAACCAGGGGTTGAACGTCAGGCGAGCAGTCACTCCGGTACGCTTCTTGTCGCCCCAGGCGCCGTAATGGATGTCCTTTTCGGGGATCCCGCGGCAGGTGGTGGTGGAGGTACGGTCTTCTCCCAACCGGCAGAGGCGGTTCAAGCCTTCTTTCCCGTACTGAGGATTTCCGGGCGAATAGAGAAGCCCCATGTGCGAGAAGCTCGTGATGTTTTCGTCCGGAAGATAGTCGGTCCTCACGACGACCCGCGGGTCATTGCCGGAGAGCTCCGACGCGGTCGATTGATCCCCGTACCAGAGAAAGCGCGTGCGCGGGTTCGTGAAGCGCTTCGGGAACGTTTCAAGAAGCGCCTGAGTATTCACGACCGAATCGTGCTCGCTCATCATGATGACGGCGGGGCGCTCAAAGGGCTTCCTCAGGAGCGCTTCCTCGGCGCTCCGCATCGTGTCGACGAAGGCCGCAAGCGCCTGCACGGGAACGATTGTGTAGCGAAATGGCGTCTGGCCTCCCATCATCGAATCCTCGGGCTCTCTCAGCCAGTTGATGAAGGGCGCGAGAATCGGCGCCATGAAGGCGAGATGCGTGCGCACTTCCACGGCGGGCGAAAAGAGGACGAGCCCGGAGATCCATTCATGGCGGGAAGCGAATTCAATCGCGAGATTGCAGCCCGTTGAGAAGCCGCCGAGCCAGACCTCGGTTTTCTCTCCCTGATGGAGCGTTTTCAGGTCGCGGTCCAGGATCTCCGCCTGCTCCCGCACCACCCGGCGCCAGTCGTCCGCCGTGGGCTCGAGCATGTCTTCGGGCCGCGTGCCGCAGCCCGGAAGGAGCACTGTCCGCACGAGCCATCCGGCATTCGCGTAAGTGCGAGCCTGATCGACGAAGCTCCAGGGCGAGTCGCCGAGTCCGTGAATGAGAAGAATGCCGCGGGTGCCGACGGCGCCTGATGCGGGAAGCGTCTCCGAGGGCGTGTTCCACCGAAGCTCCGCCGCCGTGTCGTCGGACACGAATTTCCGCCGGGCGTTCACCCAGGCGCGCGTTTCTGTGGCATAGGCCGCAAAGGACGTTTGGCCGAGGGGCTGGACGCCCGCAATCTCAGCCTTGGGCGATGTCGCGCACGAAGCGAGCGAGACCGTGAGCGGGAGAGCTGCGAGGACTGCGGCGCCGCCAAGAAGCCGGCGCCGGGAGAGCAGAAAGCGGGGAGAGGACATTCTTTTCATAGCGAAGAAAAGAATAACGGGCCGGAAGGATTCCGGCCCGCTCCGATTACATCAAAAAATTGCGTAATCCGATCAATGGAAGACGTTGATTACATCTTCCGGTGGCAGGTGCGCGCAATGACGTCGAGCTGCTGCTCGCGAGTGAGGTCGATGAACTTCACCGCGTAGCCCGAGACGCGGATCGTGAAGTTCGCGTATTCGGGCTTCTCGGGATGCTCCATCGCGTCGATCAGCTTGTCGGTGCCGAAGACATTGACGTTCAGATGGTGCGCGCCCTGGGCGAAGTAGCCGTCCATCACGGAGACCAAGTTTTCGGCGCGTTCGTCGAGCGAATGGCCGAGCGCGTCGGGACTGATCGTCTGGGTGTTGGAGATGCCGTCGAGCGCGTACTCGTAGGGAAGCTTCGCGACGGAGTTGAGGGACGCGAGAAGGCCGTTCTTTTCCGCGCCGTAGCTCGGGTTCGCGCCGGGCGAGAGCGGTTCGCCCGCCTTTCTGCCGTCGGGAAGCGACCCCGTCGCCTTCCCGTAGACCACGTTCGACGTGATCGTGAGAATCGAGGTCGTGGGTTCGGAATGACGGTAGGTCGGGTAGTGGCGGACCTTTTCAATGAAGGTTCTGAGAAGCCACACGGCCAATTCGTCCGCGCGCTCGTCGTCGTTGCCGTAGTGCGGGAAGTCGCCCTCGACCTCGAAGTCGACCGCCACGCCCTTGTCGTTGCGGATGGGCTTCACCTTCGCGTACTTGATGGCGCAGAGGGAGTCGACGACGTGCGAGAAGCCGGCAATGCCCGTCGCGAACGTGCGGCGGACGTCGGTATCGATGAGCGCGAGCTCGGCGGCTTCATAGAAGTACTTGTCGTGCATGTAGTGAATGAGGTTGAGCGTATTCACGTAAATGCCGGCAAGCCACTCCATCATGGGGTCGAAGCGCGCCATGACTTCGTCGTAATCGAGGAATTCCGACGTGATCGGACGATAGGCCGGACCCACCTGAGCGCCCGACTTCTCATCAACGCCGCCGTTGATGGCGTAGAGCATGCACTTGGCGAGGTTCGCGCGGGCGCCGAAGAACTGCATTTCCTTGCCGGTTTCGGTCGCCGAGACGCAGCAGCAGATCGAGTAGTCGTCGCCCCAGACCGGACGCATGACGTCGTCGTTTTCATACTGGACGCTCGAAGTGAGGCACGAGATCTTCGCGGCATAGCGGCGGAAGGCCTCAGGAAGCGCCTTCGTGTAGAGGACCGTCAGGTTGGGTTCGGGCGCCGGATCCATGTTTTCGAGCGTATGGAGGAAGCGGAAGTCCGTCTTCGTCACCATCGGGCGGCCGTCCATGCCGATGCCGGCCATCTCAAGCGTCGCCCAGACCGGGTCGCCCGAGAAGAGCTGGTTGTATTCCGGAATGCGGGCGAACTTCACCATGCGGAACTTCATGACGAGATGGTCGATGAGTTCCTGGGCTTCGCTTTCCGTGAGCGTTCCTTCCTTCAGGTCGCGCTCGAGGTAGATGTCGAGGAAGGTCGAAATGCGGCCCACCGACATCGCGGCGCCGTTCTGCGTGCGGATGGCGGCGAGGTAGCCGAAGTAAAGCCACTGCACGGCTTCGCGGGCATTCACTGCAGGCTTCGAAATATCAAAGCCGTAGCTCTTTGCGAGCTCCTTCATCGCCATGAGGGCGCGGATCTGTTCGCTGATCTCCTCGCGCTGGCGGATGACTTCGTCGCTCATCATTCCGCAGCCGCAGTTTTTGAGATCGCGCTTCTTTTCAGCGATCAGATGATCGATGCCGTAGAGCGCAACGCGGCGGTAGTCGCCCACGATGCGGCCGCGCCCGTAGGTGTCGGGAAGACCCGTGATGATCTTATTCTTGCGCGCCGCACGCATTTCGGGCGTGTAGGCGTCGTAGACGCCCTGGTTGTGCGTCTTGCGGTATTCGTTGAAGATCTGATCGAACTTCGCATTGGGTTCGTACCCGTAGGTGCGGCAGGCTTCCTGGGCCATGCGGATGCCGCCGTAGGGCATGAAGGCGCGCTTCAGGGGCTTGTCGGTCTGGATGCCCACCACCTTCTCGAGATCCTTCAAAGCCGGATCAATGTAGGCGGCAGGATAGGCAGTAATCGAGGAGACGATTTCGGTCTCCATGTCGAGGACGCCGCCCTTGGCGCGTTCTTCCTTCTGGAGTTCGGAGAGGCGTCCCCAGAGCTTTTGCGTCGCTTCAGTGGGGCCGGCGAGGAAGTCGCTACCGCCCGAATACGGGGTGTAGTTGTTCTGAATGAAGTCGCGGACGTTTATGTCGCGCTTCCAGTGCGTTCCCGTAAAGGTGCGCCAGGCTTCAGTCATGGTGGAACTCCTATGATTTGAAAATGAAAAATTAAGGAAAGCTGGGGAAATCGGTACTGCTAAATCTCCGCGGACCCGCATCCGAGAATGCGCTCGGCATTGAGGATGCGTTCCCTTGAAGGCGGCGGGAGGCCCTTCGTGCGGCAGGGAATGCCGAGCGCCTCCCACTTGGGTTCTGCAAAGCTGTGAAAGGGGAGAACCTCGACGCGACGGACGTTCTTGAGCGTCTTGATGAAGCCGGAGAGCGCTTCCAGGGCCTCATCCTCATCCGTCCATTCGGGCACGAGGACGTGCCGGATCCAGACGGGCTTCTCCTTATCCGAGAGATAGCGCGCGAAGTCGAGAATCGTTTCGTTTGTGAAGCCCGTGAGCTTCTTGTGAGCGTCGGGGCGGATGTGCTTGATGTCGAGGAGCACGAGGTCGGTGACGGCCATCAGGCGCTCGAACCTCGCAAGATTTTCGGATTCGCGCGTAAAGGGAAGTCCGCTCGTGTCGATCGTGGTCGATACGCCCGCACGCTTTGCTTTTTCAAAAAGCTCCGTCACGAATTCAATCTGCAGGAGCGGCTCCCCGCCGCTCACGGTGATGCCGCCCTTTTCGCCCCAGTAGGGACGGTAGCGGAGCGCCCGCTCGAGGACTTCGTCGGGCGTGACGATTTCCCCCGTCTGAATGCGCCAGGTATCCGGATTGTGGCAGTAGACGCAGCGCATGCGGCAGCCCTGCACGAAGACGACGAACCGTACGCCGGGTCCGTCGACGGATCCGAATGTCTCGTAAGAATGAATGCGGCCGGTGGTCATGGCGGGCGAAGGAATCCTCTGTCGGTCGGGTTCATGGGGGACTTCCCTAGGGAGAAGCCCTCTCTTTTTGCCAATCCTTACTCTAAGCGAAGGCGCGCCGCAAGTCATCAGTCCTTCGGATGAGTTTGGGTGGGGAAAAGGCCTTGCGAAGACTACCGAAAGCAGCCGTTTCCGACTGAAGTGAAATTGTGTCCGGCGGCGTCGAAATGTTGTCGCGCATTGCCGGGACGCAGGCGAAAAGAAAAGCCCGCGGAATGAAAGCAGCATTCCCGCGGGCTGATAGAAGATTTGGATTTGTTAGATAGGCATCGTCAAAGCACGCGTGCAAGGAAGGATTTCGTGCGCTCTTCCTTAGGCGCAACGAGGATCTCCTCGGGCGAGCCTTCCTCGATGATGTGGCCGCCGTCCATGAAGACCACGCGGTCGGCGACTTCACGCGCGAATCCGATTTCGTGCGTGACGACGATCATCGTCATGCCGGAGTCAGCGAGGCGCTTCATGACGGAGAGCACTTCGCCCACGAGTTCGGGGTCGAGCGCCGAGGTGGGTTCGTCAAAGAGCATCACCTTCGGTTCCATCGCGAGCGCGCGGGCAATAGCGACGCGCTGCTGCTGGCCGCCCGAGAGGCTCGCCGGATAGTCGTTCGCCTTTTCGAGAAGCCCGACGCTCTTCAGGAGCTCAAGCGCCTTCCTGCGGGCGGGCTCCTCCGCAACCTTGAGAACGATCTGCTGCGCGAGCATAACGTTTTCAACGACCGTCTTGTGGGGCCAGAGGTTGAAGCGCTGGAAGACCATGCCGAGATGCTCGCGCACCTTGTTGAGGTTCGTCTTCGGATTCGTCACTTCGACGCCGTTCACGAAAATCTTCCCCGAGGTCGGAACCTCGAGCTCGTTGATGCAGCGGAGCATCGTCGACTTGCCCGACCCCGAGGGGCCGAGGACCACGACCTTTTCGCCCGGGCGGACGGAAAGGTTGATGCCGTCCAGGACCACATGATCCCCGAAGGCCTTCTTCAGGTTCTGAATTTCAACGATGGCGTTTTTGCTTTCTTCACTCATGACGTGCTCCCAAGACCGTTGTCGCCGCGCCCGAGCCTTGCTTCAAGGCGGCGGATGCCCCAGGCGAGAAGCAGCGTCATCACCCAGTAGACGCAGGAAATCGTGATGTAGGGTTCCCAGTAGCGGGCGGAGGCGCCGGCCACCGTGCGGGCGGCGTAGGCAAGTTCAGCGAGACCGATCGCGGACACCAGGGACGAATCCTTCAGAATGGCGATCGCGTTGTTGCCGAGCGCGGGAAGCATCCGGCGGAAGGCCTGCGGCAGGATGATCTTGCGCATGGCCTGGAAGTAGGTCATGCCGAGCGACCGGGCGGACTCCATCTGACCCTTGTCGAGCGACTGGATGCCGGCGCGGAAGATTTCGCACATGTAGGCGCCGGAATTCAAAGTGATCGCGCAGATGCCCGCGAGCATGGCGCCGTAGTTGGCGCGGATTTCGCGCGCGAGCGCGCCGTCGATGAGGAGGCCGTCGATCGGATGAATGAAGATCGGGAGCACCGCAAAGTGCATGAGAAAGATCTGCACGAAGAGCGGCGTGCCGCGAAAGAAGCTCACGTAGACCGCGATCGGCCAGCGCACGCCGAAATGGAGAAACGACTTTGCGGGTTCGTAGCGCGCGGAGGCGAGGCGCCCCATGCCGAGGAGCGTGCCGAGAATCATGCCGAGGAAGACGCAGATCACGGTGATCTGAACGGTCATCCAGGCGCCGTGCACGAAGAGCGGCCAGTATTCAACGATGACGTCGGAATGAAAACCAAACATTGAGGGTCCGTTTATAGAAACGCGCCGGCGCCCATTTTTTCAGGACGCCGACGTGGCTTGGAAAAATGACTGGAGAGGAGGGAGCGCTGCGGGCCGCTTCTCAAAACCGGGCGGCTTCAGGAACGCTTCCCTTCGCAATCGGGTTCAGGCGATCAGCGGGGAAGCTTCGGAGCATCCGTGCCGAACCACTTCTGATAGACCTTGTTGTAGGCGCCCGAGGAAATGGCCTTTTCGAGGCCGTTGTTCACGTCGTTCAGAACCTTCGTGTTGCCCTTTCTCACGCCGATGCCGAAGTACTGTTCGGCAAAGCCCGGATCGCGGCACTGGTTGAACTTCTTCTCGGGGTTCTGCTTCACGTACCACTGCAGAACGCCCACGTCGCCGATCATCGCGTCGACGCCGCCGTTGGCGAGCTCTTCAAGCGCGAGGGGCGTGTTGTCGAAGCGGCGGATGTTGGTCGAGGCCTTGCCGAATTCCTGCGAGGCGGCAATGTCGCCCGCAGAAGCGTTGACCACGGCGATGAGCTTGCCCTTCAGGTCCTTCAGGCTCGTAATCTTCAGGTTCGAATTCGTGAGAATGAGCTGGTGGGCGAGGAAGTAGGGGTGCGAGAAGTCGACGGCTTCCTTGCGCTTTTCCGTGATCGTGATGCCCGACATGACGATGTCGCGGTCGCCGTTGTTGAGGCCGGCGAAGATGCCGTCCCAGGGCGTGTTGATGAATTCAACTTCGAAGCCGCCCGCCTTGGCGATTTCCTTCATGAGGTCCACGTCGAAGCCGACGAGCTCCTTATTGGGCGTTTCGTATTCGAAGGGTCGGTAGGTCGCACCCGTGCCGACCGTGTAGGTCGCGGCGCTGGCGATGCCGGCGGCGAGGGCGGCAGAGAAGAAAGCGGCTGCAAAGACGGCTTTGGTCTTCAGAGACATGTTCTTAAAACTCCAGAAAATGAGTGTGCGGATGCGGACGCACGGAAGGAAAGTAGAAAATTACCGGGCGTGATTGTGGGCGTTTTGTCCCGCGCGCGTAAAGGTCTGGCGGGCAAAGAATAGAGGGTTTTATGAGCTAACCGAGGTTCTCTACGAAAAGAAGGTTAGTTGCCGGCAATTGTCGACAAGTTGATCGGTTTGATTGGCAACTCTCACGTCATTAAGCGACATAATCTCTTTCGCTAGAATTGAAACTTTTGGGCGCTGCCCGCTCTATTCATCAGGGAATTTTTCATGGACGAGGAGAGCCTCTTCCGCGACATTCACAGTCATCTCATGCTTCAGGCCAGGGAAGGTCAGAAGATGGACACGGAAATGAAGCTCGCGGAACGGTTCAATGTATCGCGCTACCGCGTGCGCCGGGTGCTCGACATTCTTTCGAGAATGGGGGTTGTTCATCGTGCCCAGAAGCGCGGCCTCACGCTTGTGTCGCCCGAACCCGAGGATCTCTCCAAAAGCATCGGTTCGCAGATTCAATCGGTCGGATTCAACGCCATGGAATTCAGTGAGGCGAGGGATCTGATGGAGAGCGCGGTGCTTTCGCTTACCGTTAAACGCATGACTCCGATGCAGCTCGGGCGTCTTGCCGACACGTTCAGCCAGCTCGAGCGCGTGAATTTGTCCCCCGTGGCGGCGCTCTCGATTCACAAGTCCTTTCATTCGCTCTTTCTTGAAGGCTGCGGCAACCGCGTGCTTCAGGTGTTTGCTGCGGCGCTCCTCTCCGAGTGCGCGCAGAAGCTTGCCGAAGCCGGCGACAACCTGCCGGGGAGCTTCGTATCGGAGATTATTTCGCTCGACCGCGATCTTCTGGCGGCCCTCCGCGCGGGCGACGATGAAGCTTCGCGGGCGGCTCTGGTCGAACTGATTGATGCGGAGGTCGCGGCTGCCGCGGCCTACGGCATCAAGGCGGAGTGACCCGTCTTCCGGGCCAATCCGCCTTTCTCTGGGAAAAAAGCGATTACGCCTCGAAGCGGTCGCGGGTCTTCGGAGCCGCGGCGAGAAGGCTCACGATTTCCGTGCGGAAGTCCTTCACGCCTTCGAGCGCCATCAGGCGGCGGGCGAGTTCTGCAGAATCCGCTTCAAAAAGCACCATTTCCGTAACGGAACGGAATTTCCTGAGAAGCGCTTCGTCGGTCACCGGATTGGTTGGAGCGCCCAGGGGCATCGGGACGCGCTCTTCCCAGCTGCGGCCGTCCGCGAGCGTCACCCGCACGATCGGTTCGTCATCGTCCTTCTGCGAGGGATCAATTTCAAAGCGGATCCGCTTCATCATCTCGGCAACTCTCGGATCCTCGCGGCGGCTTCTTGCAAAGGACGCGAGGCTTGCCGAACCGAAAACGAGGTCCGCAGCGACGCTGTAGGGGATCGATAGCTGCGCCGCGTTCATCGGGTGGATGGCGAACTTGCCGCACATGCCGTGCACGAAGGGATTGATGATGACGAGGATTTCCTTGATTTCATCCGCCTTGAAGCCGTGGCTCGCCATCAGGTTGTCGACGGCGTCGATCGAGGAGTGGGTTGACCGGCAGGAGGCATGGGGCTTGATCGAGACGCGCGCGAGCTTCCAGTTTGTCCCCAGGTCCCTCAACCACGCATCGGGGTCGGAAGAGGCGGGCGCAAAGCTCTTATTGAAGCCGCCCCAGACTTCCTCAAAGACCATGGAGGGACCGGTGAAGCCCTCCCTGGCGAGCACGGCGCTCATGAGGCCGCCCCAGGCGGCGTGTCCGGCGTGAAGGCGCTTATTCTGCGCGCCGTCGTGTACGCAGGACCAGAGTCCGGATGCAAAGGAGCTTGCGAGCCCGAGCGCCATTTCGGTCTGACGTTCGTCGAGCTCCAGAATTTTGGCGGCAGCCGCGGCGGCGCCGAAGGGGCCGCAGGTGCCCGTTGAATGAAAGCCCGCGCCGTTATGCGCTTCATAGGCGCCGCAGGCTTCAAGCGCCCGGCGGGCAACATCGTAGCCGAGAACGACGGCGGCAATGAATTCCTCTCCCGTCACCTTGCGGCCGGAAAGCTCAACGGCGGCAACAGCGGCCGGGACGACGACGGCGCCTGAATGGTCGCACCCGCCCGTGTCGTCGAGCTCAAAGGCGTGCGAAGCCGTGCCGTTGATGAGCGCGGCATTGAGCGGTGAAACCGTTTCGCCGGCACCCCAGAGGGAGGCCCTTCCTTCGCCTTCGCCCGCGCCCCGAAGGGTTTTGAGCAGGAGCTGGGGCTCGGGCGCAATCGCCCCCGCAATGCCCGCTCCGATGCTGTCGAGGATGTGCCTTACGGCTTTTTCGGCGATGGGGCGGGGCAGGTCGGCATAGGTCGTGCCGACAATGAAGCGCGCGAGCTTCGCGCTTTTGGTTTCTGTGATGTCCGTCATGGCTGAGGTCCTTCAAGGAAAGCGTGTTCTTGTGAAGGGAATGGTACGTCGGAAGGCATTTTGACGGTCTGTAAAGAGCTTCCCCTTATGCTGACCATAATCAACATGTTGGCGCCATTATCTTTTATATTGTCGACAATATGGAAGATAATGGCGTTCATCAAGATTATTTTGTTGCTTTTAAAGGAGAACCAGCATGAGCAACCAGGACAGCAAGAGCCGCAGCGGCCGTTTCGACCTTCCCGCCAATGAGCTCGTTGAAAACTTCAACGCCACGATTCCGTTCGAACAGCGCGTTTGCCCGTTCGACATTCAGGATTCGCAGGCGCATGCGACGATGCTTGCCCGTCAGGGCATCATCAGCCGGGAAGATGCCGAAGCCATCTGCGCCGGACTCGATAAGGTCGCCGAAGAAATCCGCGCCGGGAAATTCGTCTTCTCCGTCAAGGACGAGGACATCCATATGGCGATCGAAAAGCGCATGACCGAGATCGTCGGACCGGCGGGCGGGCGCCTCCATACCGGCAGAAGCCGCAACGACCAGACGACGACTTCTACGAAGATGTATCTGCGCCATGCGATTCGCGAGGTGCAGAAGGGAATCCGCGCGCTCCAGGCGGAATTCATCACGATTGCCCGGGCCAACATGTCGGTGATCATGCCGGGCTACACGCACATGCAGACCGGTCAGCCCATCCTCTTCTCGCACTGGATGATGGCCTTCTTCTGGATGATGGAGCGCGACTTCACGCGCTTCGGCGACCTCTACCGCCGCATGGGCCGCTGCCCCCTGGGCGCGGCAGCGCTCGCCGGCACGGACTTCCCGATCGATCGCGAATACACGGCTCAAAGGCTCGGGTTCGACGGCCCGACCGAGAATTCGATCGACAGCGTTTCCGACCGCGACCATATGGTCGAATTCAATGCGGCTGCCGCGATGTGCTACATGCATCTCTCGCGCCTTGCCGAAGAGCTCGTCACCTTCTCGACTCAGGAATTCAAGTTCGTTGAGCTCTCCGACGACTTCTGCACCGGCTCCTCGATCATGCCGCAGAAGAAGAACCCGGACATCGCCGAAAAGATCCGCGGCAAGACGGGCCGCATGTACGGCAACCTGATGGCGATGCTCACCATCATGAAGGGCATCCCGCTCGCCTACAACACGGACCTTTCGGAGGATAAGGAACAGGTCTTCGACTCCATAGACACGCTTCTCGACAGCCTCGCCATCATGACGCCGATGATCGCCAAGATGCGCGTCAACGCTCCGAAGATGCGCGCTTCGGCCGACCTCGGCTACGCCAACGCCACGGACCTTGCCGACTATCTCGCGAAGAAGGGCATCCCCTTCCGCGAAGCGCACCACATCGTGGGCGCCATGGTCAACTACGGCATCAAGCACGGCAAGCGCCTCGACGACTTCACTATGGAGGAGTACAGAAGCTTCTCCGACCGCATCGAAGAGGATATCCGTGAGGAAATCAATCTCGAAACGTGCGTGCGCGCACGCCGCTCCTTCGGCGGCACGGCGCCCGAGCGCGTCGCCGAGCAGCTCGGCCGCGCCGAAGCCGTTCTCGCCCGCGAGGACGAGGAACTGAAGCGCTGAATCCCGGCGGCTTCCCCTTTATCGACTTTTCTCTCCTGACCCATCCCGCAGACTTCTTCCGGAGTCTGCGGGAGAGGTCGATTCACCCTCGATTTCTCTCATTCCCAGAGGAGAATTCCCATGGAAATGGATCTCAATTTCTGGCTGCAGCTCCTTACCGTTGCCTTCTGCATCGGTCTCGGCGGCAGATACGGCGGCGTGGGCCTTGGTGCTGCGGGCGGTCTCGGCGTCTGCATTCTCGTTCTGCTTTTCGGTCTCAAGCCGAGTTCGCCCCCGGTGTCGACCATTCTCATTATCGTGGCCGTGATTGCCTGCACCTCGATTCTGCAGGGCGCGGGCGGTCTCGACTGGATGGTGAGAATTGCCGAAAGAATGCTGAGAAAGTGGCCTAAGGCGATTACGTTCGTGGCGCCTTTCGTCTGCTCGCTCTTCGTGATTTTTGGTCGGCACGGCCTACGTTGCCTTTGCGGTCTATCCGGTCGTCGCAGAAGTCGCAACGCAGGCGCGCGTTCGTCCCGAACGCCCGATTGCCGCTTCCGTCATCTCGGCGGGCATTGCGGTTGTGGCTTCGCCCATGAGCGCGGCTACCGCCGCGCTCGTTGCAGCGCTTTCGCCCTACAACGTCTCGCTGATCGAGATTCTCATGATCACGGTCCCGGCCTTCCTGATCGCGACCTGCTGCACGTGCCTCGCGGTCTACTGGAAGGGCACGGAACTTGAAAACGACCCGGAATTCCGCCGCCGCGTTCAAAGCGGAGACTTCCAGGATCTCGTCATGACGGAAAAGAAGAATGAGAAGGAAGATCCGGCGAAGATGAAGAAGGTCCGCCTCTCGGTCGGCATCTTCGGCCTCGGCGTCGCCACTGTTCTTATTCTCGGCTTCTTCAAGGAACTCCTCCCCGTCTGGACGGTTGCCGGAAAGACGAGCACGCTGCCGATTCCTCAGCTCATTCAGATGGTGATGCTTGCCTGCGGCCTCTTCATCATCGTCGCCTGCCGTATTCCGTCGCACAAGTTTGCCGACGGCTCGGTCTTCCGCGCGGGCCTCATCGGCGTTGTCGGCGTCTTCGGCGTTTCCTGGCTTACGGGCACCTTCTTTGATGCCTATCACGACGGCTTTGTGGAACTTTTCAAGGTGATGGCCGAGTCGACTCCGCTTCTCTTCGGCGTCGTGCTCTTTCTCTTCTCCGCCGTCATCCTGAGTCCGTCCGCTACGGTCGTCGCCCTGATGCCTCTCGGCGCCGCCATCGGCATCCCGCCGCTCCTCCTCGTTGCCCTTTATCCGGCAAGCTGCGGCGACTTCCTGATCCCGGGGGGCGCGCAGATCGGCTGCTGCTCCTTTGACCGTACGGGCACCACGCATCTCGGCAGCTGGGTGCTAAACCACTCCTACCTGATACCGGGCTTTGTCCACATCATTTCGGGTGTTGCGGCCGGCTATGGAATCTACTGCCTTATCGGGTAATTCCCGCCATTTCAAAAAAGGCGGCGGCACCTCTAAAATCTGACCGTTTCCCGTGCGCTGTTCGAAATTTTCATTTCGGACAGCGCTTCTCTCATTCAGAAATTCCCTCTTACCACCATGGAAATGGATCTTTCTTTCTGGCTGCAGCTTGCGGTCGTGCTCGTCTGCGTCGCGATCGGCGGCAGACTGGGCGGCGTGGGCCTCGGCGCAGCGGGCGGTCTCGGCGTCTGCATTCTGGTTCTCGGCATGGGCATTCAGCCGGGCTCGCCCCCGGTCTCGGTCCTCCTCATCATCACGGCGGTGATTGCCTGCACGTCCGTGCTTCAGGGCTCGGGCGGCCTCGATCTTCTCGTGCGCTGGGCGGAGAAGCTTCTTCGCAAGTGGCCGCGTGCGATTACCTTCGTGGGCCCGCTGGTCTGCTCCTTCTTCGTGATGCTGGTCGGCACGGCCTATGTCGCCTTCGCCGTCTACCCGGTGGTGGCTGAAGTCGCTGCGTCGGCGAAGGTCCGTCCCGAGCGCGCGGTTTCCGCTTCCGTCATCTGCGCCGGCATCGGCGTGATGGCCTCTCCCATGTCGGCCGCCATGGCGGCGATGGTGGGCATTATGGCGATGCAGGGCATTGCCTTCTGGCAGATCCTTGCCTGCACGGTTCCGACCTTCATCCTCACCGTTCTCGTAACGGCGCTTTCCGTTTTCTGGCGCGGCTGCGAGCTTGAGGACGATCCTGAATTCAAGCGCCGCCTTGCAAACGGCGACTACCAGTGGCTCGCAGGCGTCAATGCCGAGCAGAAGTATGAAGAGAAGCCCTTTGCCCGTCGTGCAGTGGGGATCTTCCTCATCGGCATCCTCGTCTCGATCTGCATGGGCTCGATCCCGGGCCTTCGTCCGGCCTGGGAAGCCGCTGGAAAGGTTTCTCAGCTCCCGATCCCGTCGCTCATTCAGATGGTGATGCTCGCCACGGCCTTCTTCATCATTCTCCTCTGCCGCGTGCCGCCCGAAAAATTCGCGTCCGGGTCGGTCTTCCGTTCCGGCCTCATCGGCGTCGTCGGCGTTTTCGGCATTGCCTGGTGCACGGGTACATTCTTCGACCTTCACACGAAGCTTCTCGCCGACGTCTTCTCGAGCTTCGCGAAGGATGCGCCCTTCGTCTTCTGCCTCGCGGCCTTCTGCGCCTCGAGCGTCATCTTCTCGCCCACGGTCTCGACCACGATCATGATGCCGCTCGGCCTCAAGTTCGGGCTGCCGCCCGAATTCCTCATCGGCACCTGGGCCTGCTGCTTCGGCGACTTCATGATTCCGGGCGGCGCTCAGATCGGCTGCACGGCCTTCGACCGTACGGGGACGACCAAGCTCGGGAGCTTCGTTATCAACCATTCGTATCTGCGCCCGGGGCTCGTCTTCGTGGTGAGCGGCACGATCATCGGCTGGTGCATTTCGAAGATCGTTTTCTAAAACGAACGAGCTTTTCCGGAGAAGCGTCGCTTCCGACGCTTCCCCGTGGAAATGCAAAAAGGCCGGAGTTCCTCAGCGGGAAATCCGGCCTTTGAATTTTTGGTGCGGGATGAAGGCGGTTTTTTAAGCCTTCTGCGGCAGGAGCGCTTCGATCAACTCCGCCTCAAAGGCCAGCAGCAGGCTGTCCTCATGGAGCGCCGCCCCGTCGATGAGGAAGACGTCTTCGGCGCGTTCGCCCAGGGTCGCAATCTTCGCGGTCTGCAGATTGACGCTGTATTTGGCGAGAACCTGCGAGATTGCGTAGAGAAGCCCGATTCTGTCCGTACCGACGAGATTCAGAATGAAGGCTCGGTGCGATTCGTCCGGGTGGATGTTGACGCTCGGGCGCGTGGGGAAGTGTCTTGAGCGGCGCGAGAGCCGGGCCTTCGGCGCGGGGGGCAGGGGCTTTTCGGAAATCAGAGCATCTGCGAGGCTCTTTTCCATCTGTGCGAGCTTCTCGGGCGAATCAAACCGCCCGAAGGCATCAGCGACAAGAAACGTGTCGAGCGCCCAGCCGTGGCGCGTGGTGTGCACCCGGGCGTCCACGACGGAAAGCGAATTCTTCCCGAACCAGGCGACGGACCGGAGGAAGAGGTCCTTCCGGTCGCGAAGGTAAAGGAGAATCGTGAGGCTTTCCGTTGAGGCATTCCGCTTCACGCGGACGATGGGCGTTGAGTCCATCACGTGGAGCGCGAGCATCTCGGTGTGCCAGGCAATTTCTTCGCTCGTATGGCGCATGAAGTAGACGAGGTCGAGCTCCCGCCAGAGGCGGCTGCGGGCTTCGTCGGAGACGCGCCCGTGGAGAAGTTCAATCGCTTCCCTGCGCCGCCTTTCGGCAACGTCGGCGAGCGTGGCTTCGCCGCCCGAGCCGACAAGGCGTTCGAGCGCGGCATGGTAGAGGTTTTCAAGGAGCGCCGCCTTCCAGGGCGTCCATACCTTGGGCGAGGTCGCACGGATGTCGGCGACGGTGAGAAGGTAGAGCGCATCGAGCCGCTCCTTGGTTCCCACGAGGCGGATGAAGCGCTCAACCACTTCCGGGTCTGAAATGTCCTCCTTCTGCGCCACGCGGCTCATGACGAGGTGCTCGCGCACGAGGAAGGTGATGAACTCCGTGTCTTCATGGAAAAGTCCGAAGCGGCTGCAGAAGATCTCCGCCTTCTCGGCGCCGATCACCTCGTGGCCGCCCCCGAGGCCTTTGCCGATATCGTGAAAGAGCCCGGCAATGATGAGCCTCCACGAGTCGGGAAGCGCCGTCATGAGCTGCGTGCAGAGGGGATACTCGTGGGCGTGTTCGGAGCGGCGGAAGCGGCAGAGGTTCTTGACGACAAGGATCGTGTGCTGGTCGACCGTGAAGATGTGGTAGAGATCGTGCTGCATCTGCCCGACGACATGCCGGAAGGCCGGCAGCATGCGGGAAAGAATCCCCCAGGCATTCATCATGGCGAGCGCATCGTCGGCGCCTTTTTCAAGCTTGATGATGTCGAGGAAGGTTTTCTGGTTTTCCGGATCCTCGCGGTAGGCAACGCCGATTTTCGGCGTCGCGTGCCAGAGGGCGCGCAGGAGCCTCGTTGAAAAGCGGGTGAGCTCTGGGTGGAGCGCAAAGACGAGGAAGGTGCGCAGAATCGCCTTCGGGTTCTTTTCGTAGACGTCGTCCCCGGCAATATCCATTTCATCGCCGAGCGCGAGAAAGTCGGCGGAAAGACGCACGGGCGTGGCGAGCGCCGACCCGCCGACAAGGCGGTCCGAAATGGTCTGGAGCTGGATGATCGACATCTGGACGACCGACTTGGCATTCCAGTAGTAGCGCTTCATGAGGGCTTCAGAGGCCCGCATGAGCCCCGTCGCCTTGTAGCCGAGCCGGGCGGCGAGCGCTTCCTGAACGTCGAAGAGAAGCCGGTTTTCGTCGCGGTTCGTGAGAAGATGGAGCTCGATTCTGAGCTTCGCGAGAAAGCGGAAGCACTCCTCGATCGTATGCATCTCGCGCTCGGTGATGAGGTCCGCGTCCTTCATGCCCTGAAGGCTGTCTGCCAAGCCCGCCGCACGGGCGCACCAGAGAAAGACCTGAAGGTCTCTCAGGCCTCCGGGCGACTCCTTGAGGTTGGGTTCGAGCGCGTAGGGCGTGTCCTCGTACTTCTGGTGCCTGCGGCGGAGTTCGAGCATCTTGTCGCGAAAGAAGGCGCGTGCGTCGAGGCTCGCAAAGAAGTCGTCGCGGGATGCGTCGTAAAGCGTTCGTTCGCCCCAGAGAAAGCGGCTCTCAAGATAGGTGGTGGCGATCGAAACGTCTTCGGCCGCTTCCGCCGTGAATTCCTTTTCCGTTCTGACGGCTGCGCCCACGGTGAGGCCGAGCTCCCAGAGGGCGGCGAGGAAGGCCGAGATTTTTGTTTTCGTCTCCTCATCTTCTCCCCGGTCGTCTGAAAGAAGAACGAGGAGGTCGATGTCGGAGTGAGGAAAAAGCTCTCTGCGCCCGTACCCCCCGACGGCTGCGAGCGCGAGACCGTCGGAGGGAAGCTCCGCCAGACTTCCGAGCGCGAGAACGGCGCGGTCGAGCGCCCGGCTGTGCGCCGTGAGGCATGCCGTCGTGTCGTGCGATTCGTGCCAGGCGTCGGCAATGCGCGCGCGGTCTTCCTTAAAGCGCTCGACGACGGCGCTCAACTTTTCCGGACTGATTTCCATGGCGACCGGGACTCCGCAGAAAGAAAAAGCAGGAATAAGAAAAAGGCGATCCTCGCGAGCCGGCGATTGATGCCGGCGGACGGACCGCCTTTTCCGGAGACTAAGGGATGAAAAGAGAATTCTTAGAGATTCTCAGGGAGCTTCCATCCCTTCACGAAGGCGGGAGGCGCCTGAGTGCCCTTGCTCACCGTGAGAACGTCGTAGCCCGTTTCGGTGACGAGCACCATGTGCTCCCACTGCGCGGAAAGCGAATGGTCCTTCGTGACGACCGTCCACCCGTCGCCGAGCATGGTGACGCCGTAGCGCCCCGCATTCACCATGGGTTCGACCGTGAAGACCATGCCGGGCTCGAAGACGGGCGTCTGATGGTGGACCGGGAAGTGATTGACGTGGGGCTCTTCATGGAAGCCCTTGCCGATGCCGTGGCCGCCGTAGTCGCGCACGACGGAGATGCCGTTCTGATCCGCATAGCGCTGGCAGGCAATGCCGATGTCGTTGAAGCACCCGCCAGGGCGCACGGCGTCGATGCCCGCCCACATCGTATTGAAGGCAAGGTCGACCATGCGCTTGCCGGCGATGGTGGGCTTGCCGACGATGAACATTCTCGAGGTGTCGCCGTGGTAGCCGTTCTTGATGCTCGTCACATCGATGTTGACGATGTCGCCCTGCTTCAGGATTTTCTTGTCGCTCGGAATGCCGTGGCAGACGACGTGATTGATCGAAATGCAGGTCGTCGCCGGATAGGGCGTCATTCCCGGAGGCGTGTAGCCGAGGCAGGCTGGAATGCACTTCTGCACGTTCACCGTGTAGTCGTAAGCGAGGCGGTCAAGTTCGCCGGTGGAGACGCCGGGCTTCACGAAGGGCGTGAGATAGTCGAGGAGCTCGGCCGCAAGACGGCCGGCAATGCGGAGTCCCGCAATGTCCTCGGGCGTTTTGATGGAAATCGCCATGATGTCTCTGTGTAATGGAAAACTGGAAGAAGGAAATCAGGCTCCGGACGAAAGCGCCGGTGAGGGAGCGAGCAGAGGCGCGCCATCTCCCTGAGGCTTCTCCGGAGCGGATGCGCAAGGGAAAAGGAAGCCTTCTCCTCGCGGAAGGTGCCCACATTCTAATGAGGTGAAGCGCATTAAGGCCCGTCAGTCGTCGGTAAACACGTCCGGAAGAAAACTGCTGCAACGATATATTTCTAAGGTTTCGCTAACGAAGGACTAACGATTCGCTAATGTGGGCGGCCTAGAGTTGTAAACATCAAGGGGAGGCGAGAGCGCCTCCCGGCCGGAAGACTTGGAGAAGCGGAAAATCAATTCCGCTCGAAAAGATCCGGCAGTTTCAAATAAGAAGGCTCCCTTTTGAATGGGGAGCCGGGAGAGAAAATCATGACCCGCCGCACCAATCTTCGTCTTGCCGCTCTGGCTTCGATTGCCGCACTTGCCTTTGCCGCTGCGCCTGCCGTGCAGGCTGCCGGCCCCTCGGGCTTCGATGCTCCGGCTTCTGCCGAGGCCCGCGCCCCGCAGGGGTTCGGCAACAACAAGCTCGTCACCGTTCAGTGGGTGCTTAAAAACGGCGCCGACGATCAGGTCGTCCTTCTTCGCGGCAAGTTCACGCAGCACCTGAGGGGCGACAAGTATGAGTTTGAGGATGAGGCCGGCAACGCCATCACTGCTGAGCTCGATCACGACCGCGACTGGTCGATGGTTCGGAAGGGAGCTCCGATGGAAATCCGCGCCGAAATCGACCGCGACTGGAACCGCACGAAGCTTGACGTGCGCTCCGCGAGGCCCCTGAAGTAAGGGAAGCGGTCCGCCGGAGAAGCGGGATCCAAAAAAGATTCGCTTTTCGGTTGAAATCAAATCTGCGCGCACGTAAAATGCGCGCCTTGTTCCGGCCTCGGGATTTTTTCTCCTGAGGCCGGATCTATTCCGCCCGGTGTCCATGGTCGGCCCGGGTATGTACATTGCGCGCGGTCTGCGCCCGAGGTGCCTTTGATTCCGAGAAGAAGAATTGGTTCCTGCAGGCCGTGTCAGACTGACAAAACCTTGGAGAAATCAAATGGTCAGCATGCGTGAAATGCTCGAAGCGGGTTGCCACTTCGGTCATCAGACCCGTTTCTGGAACCCGAAGATGGCTCAGTACATTTTCGGCTCCCGCAACAAGATTCACATCATCAACCTTGAAAAGACGGTTGTGATGTTTGATGAAGCCTGCAAGTTCGCCCGTCAGCTCGCGAGCCAGGGCGGCCGCATCCTCTTCGTCGACACGAAGCGCGGCGGTCGCGAAATCATCGCTCAGGAAGCTCAGCGCGCCGGCTGCGGCTGGGTCGACCAGCGCTGGCTCGGCGGCACGCTCACGAACTTCAAGACGGTTCGCGGCACCATCAAGCGCCTCAAGGAAATGGAAGAGCAGCTCGAGGACGGCACCGCCGCCAAGCTGACGAAGAAGGAAGCCCTCGACTTCCAGCGTTCCGTTGAGAAGCTCAACAAGTCGATCGGCGGCATCAAGGACCTCACGGGTCTTCCCGACGCCCTCTTTATCGTCGACGTGGGCTACCACAAGATCGCCGTTCAGGAAGCCAACAAGCTCGGCATCCCCGTCATCGGCGTTGTGGATACGAACTGCTCGCCCGAAGGCATCGACTATGTCATTCCGGGCAACGATGACTCCTCGAAGGCTGTTCAGATCTACGCCGCCGGCATCGCCGACGCCGTGATCGCCGGCCGCGCCGACAGCGCTGTCTCCGCCGAGGAAGCCCCGGCTGAGGAAGAGTTCATCGAAGTGGCTGGCG